>Ga0268262_10000387_pt1 | contig 58716 bp, 38 predicted proteins | sample TergutNc150P3_FD_190354 | JGI IMG/M metagenome (GOLD analysis project Ga0268262, IMG submission 190354) | Nasutitermes corniger P3 segment gut microbial community from laboratory colony in Florida, USA - Nc150 P3 (SPAdes) (version 2) | ecosystem: Host-associated > Arthropoda: Insects >... | reverse complement strand
GAAGGCAAAGCTGAAACTGCCCGCAACGCATTAGCAGAGGGTTTGCCTATTGACACCATCCGTAAAATTACCGGTCTGTCTCCCGAAGAAATAGCCAAACTGTAGGCCAGGCCTTTTCCTCATAATGGTTCGAGGTTCGTGGTAGAATAAATCATTATAGTGTACTGGCTCTGCCAAAAAGACTTGAAAACATAGTAATCCCTTGGTATATAGGTATTATGGATATAAGCACAATATGTGTACACGGTTGCGAAAAGAAGTTTGACACCACCGGAGCGGTTGCCGTCCCGATATTTGCGTCGGCTACTTTCGCTCATCCGGGCGTGGGGCAAAGCACCGGCTTTGATTACACCCGTTCGCTCAACCCTACCACCGTGCATTTGGAAGACACCATCGCCGCATTGGAAGGGGGCAGTACTGCCGGCGGCGTTACCGCCGTGGCGTTTTCTTCCGGCATGGCGGCGGTTTCGGCGTTGATGGAACTGTTTTCGCCTGGCGACCATATCATTGCCTCCGATGACCTTTACGGTGGTACAGTCCGTCTTTTTACGCATATATCCGAAAAAAACGGCGTAAAAGTTTCTTATGCCGCTACGCTGGAAGATATAGAGAGGGAAATAACCCCGTCCACAAAAGCCGTGTTTATAGAAACGCCTTCCAACCCAATGATGCGCGTGACGGACATTACTGCGGTCTCTGCCATTGCGCGAAAACACAACGCGCTTCTTATCGTGGACAACACATTCCTTACGCCCTATTTTCAAAAGCCGTTTTCTCTGGGAGCCGATATCGTTCTGCACAGCGGGACAAAGTATTTGGGCGGGCACAACGATACCCTGGCGGGAATGTTGGTTGTAAAAGATGAAGGCCTTTCGGAAAAGCTCAGGTTTATCGCAAAAACAACCGGCGGCTGCCTTTCGCCCTTTGACAGTTTTCTGATTATTCGCGGCATCAAAACGCTTGCCGTCCGCATGGAACGCCAACAGGAAACCGCCGGGAAAATCGCGCAATGGCTTTTGGAGCAAAGCGGGGTAAAAAAAGTGTACTACCCGGGATTGCAAGAATATCCCGATTACGAAATATCCCGCCGTCAGGCAAGCGGTTTTGGCGGTATGATTTCTTTTTCTGTGAACAACGGACAAACAGCAAAAAAAATACTGGAAAGCGTAAAAATAATAAAATACGCCGAAAGTTTGGGCGGCGTAGAAAGCCTCATTACCTACCCGATGCTTCAAACTCACGCTGACCTTCCGGAAAGCGAGCGGATCGCGCGGGGCATAGACGATTGCTTGTTGCGTCTGTCAGTCGGCCTGGAAGCCGCCGAAGATTTAATCGCAGATTTGAAGCAAGCTTTAGGAGATTGTAACAACTGAATATTTACAATACATTATTCCCAAATATCCTCTCACAAAGGCACAAAGGCACGGAGTTCTTGTTCGATAGATTTTCGTTATACAAGATTTATTATTTTTAAAATAGAAATCTTAAAAGTATAACGATAATATTACTAACAACGACTTTGTGCCTCTGTGCCTCTGTGAGATATTTTTGTAAATTAAATAATAGATACTACTAGGAGGTTCAACATGAAATACGATTTTGACACCGTAATAGACAGAAGCAATACATACAGCATTAAATACGAGCCGACTTGGCGCGGAAAGCCCGCCGACGTTTTGCCTCTATGGGTCGCCGATATGGATTTTGCCGCGCCGCCCTGCGTGCAGGAGGCGCTTATACGCCGTGCCCAGCATGGCATTTTCGGCTATTCCGAGCCGGACGCGGCTTATTGGCACGTTATACGCAATTGGTTTGAAGAACGCTTCAACTGGACTATCCAGCGAGAATGGCTCACGATTACTCCGGGTGTGGTAAACGCTCTGTACCTCGCCGTTCGCGCATTAACGGAGCCGGGGGACGGCGTTGTTATACAACAGCCCGTGTATCATCCTTTTGAATCATGTGTAAGGCAAACAGGTCGGCAGTTGCTGGTCAATGAACTTGTATACAGCGAAGGACGTTACAGCGTAGATTTTCAGGATTTTGATGAAAAAATCAAGCAGGCAAAAATTTTTATTATGTGCAGCCCGCATAACCCGGTTGGACGTGTTTGGAGCAATGACGAGCTTACGCGCATGGGCGAAATATGCCTGCGTCACGGCGTTATTGTCGTCGCCGATGAGATGCACGAGGATTTTATTTTCCCACGGCACAAACATTTTGTATTCGCCGCATTAAATCAGGATTTTGCGGATATAAGCGTTACCTGCACATCTCCGGCAAAAACCTTTAACCTCGCGGGATTGCTGATTGCCAATATTTTTATTTCCAACAAAGAGCTGCACGATAAATTCAAAGCGGAGTACGCGAGATTCGGTTTAAGCCAGCCGGGCGTAATGGGACTAGTCGCCTGTAAAGCGGCGTATGAAAGCGGAGCGCAGTGGCTGGAGCAGCTTTTGGGATACCTTGCTTGCAATATGCTGTTTCTAAAGACATATCTTTATGACCACATTCCCAAAATTAAACTCGTTGAACCGGAAGGAACATATCTTGCGTGGCTGGACTGCAATGAGCTTGGAATTACAGCCCAGGAACTGGACGAGGCGATTACGCAAAAGGGAAAATTATGGCTGAACCCCGGTTATTCGTTTGGGAAGGGTGGGAAGGGCTTTGAGCGCATGAATGTAGCCTGTCCCCGTTCCGTGCTGCAAAACGCGCTGGAGCGGTTAAAAAAGATAGTGCCTTAGCTTTTCGAAAAGCAGTTCCGGCTCAATAGGCTTTCCTATGTGGTCGTTCATTCCCGCCTGCAGGCAATTTTCTATGTCCTCTTTAAAAACGTTTGCCGTCATTGCGATAATCGGAATGGTCCTGGCTGTCGGAAAAACAAGCTTCCTGATTGTCCGCGTAGCATCGTAGCCGTCAACTCCGGGCATTTGAATGTCCATCAATATCAAGTCGTACTTGTCAGGCGACGCTGAAAAAACCATTACCGCCTCCTCTCCGTTCACGGCGTAGTCTATTTTCATCAGCGTATCTTCAAGCAACATTTGAATAACTTCGCGGTTAATATCCACGTCCTCCGCCACTAATATACTCTTGCCCTTAAAAATGCCTGAGTACATCTGCAAATTGTTTTCCGGCGCAATTTGGTTTTTGCTCAACGTATCGCTTATAGTATCCGTTACGCCATCGTTTTCTGCGCGTTTTACTTTGATGGTAAACGTGAAAACCGAGCCCATGCCTTGTTTTGATTCAACGCCAATTGTACCGCCCATCATTTCCACAATGCTCTTTGAAATGGCGAGCCCCAGGCCCGTTCCGCCGTATTTGCGGGAGATGTTGTTATCCGCCTGATTGAACGGGCTGAACAGCCTGGCCTGCTGCTCTGGCGTCATGCCTATGCCGTTGTCGGTAACTTTTAGTTCCAGCACGCAGACACCGTTTTCCTCGCTCAAAAGCGCGGCGTTAAGCGCTATGCTTCCTCCTTCCGGCGTAAATTTAACCGCGTTGCCCAACAGGTTGGTAATAATCTGCGCTATACGCTGATCGTCCCCGATTAAGTTTTTGGGTATTTTGCTGTCTATTTGCACTGTAAATTTCTGCTTCTTTTCGTCTGCCCGGAAGTTTATAATGCTGATGACTCTGTGGAGCATTCTCTCAAAGTTGAACACTTCCGGCGACAGTTCGAGCTTATTCGCTTCTATCTTGGACATATCCAAAATTTCGTTGATTACCCCGAGCAGATGCTTGGACGCTTCTTCTATTTTATTGAAACTGTAATTTTTGCGTTCGCTGTCCTGGGCATTCTTGCCTATCGCTACCATGCCGATGATAGCGTTCATCGGGGTGCGGATTTCGTGGCTCATGTTGGCAAGGAAGCTGCTTTTAGCGAGACTTGCCGCTATCGCGCCCCTTAAAGCCCTCAGTAAAACAATCGACAGAATGACGCTGATTATGCCTATAAGCAGCGTTTCCACGAACATGATATTAATTTCCCTGTTCAAATCACTTTTGGGGATGCCGACAAAAATGGCGGCAAAGACCTGGTTTTGCGAGTTCAATATAGGCAAATAATAGCCCGCAAAATCCGTGCCTGCGACTTTCACCGTTCCGGAAAAAGTACTCTTATCGTCGTAAACTATTTTCCTGATTTCCGGTGAAACCGTTTCGTCTTCCAATAGTTTTCCTCTTTTGGTTATGGTAGTGGATATTTCTTTATCGCCGTAAAAAACCATAACCTCGGCGCCGAGTATTTCTTTCAAATCTTCAGCGGTTTCGTCAGTATCGACTCTTACGCCCGCTACGATTATGCCAACCTGTGAACCGTCGTCGTCAAAAACCGGAGCCCCGGTCCGCACCGAAACCATTACGATATTGCCAGGCTCGTAGAATGTGGAGATCCTGCCCTGCATTCCGTTGGCAATATTCGCCTGGGTAGCGAGTGAATCGCCGAATCTTTCCGGTTCGTGGGTTCGGCAAATCGCGTAGCCGTTTTCGTCCGTGACCGTGAAATAATTCACGCCATAAACGTCTAGAGCTTCTGTGAAAACCCGTATGCCTTTTTCGGTATTTCTCTCTCTGATGGCTTTAATCGCTTCCGGGTTTTTTGACATTTCGATAGCCGCTAATATGGACTTGTTCCAGCTGTGGCTGAGAAAAAGATCAAGGGAGTTTTTGCACAAATCAAGCTTTTGTTGAATAAGCACTCCGCTGTAATTCACAAACCTGATACACATGAAAACATTCAGTAAAATTATCACGATTATCAAAAACAAGGAAATCGGAAGAATAAAGCTCTTTTTCCTTAATGCTTTATACATATTTTTTACCAGATTTGCCGTAAAATCCCTTCCGCGCCTTAATTCCAGGCTGTTTAGTACAATTATTCATACTTTATTAGCGATAGTCAAATTCATTTAATGAATGTCTTCTAACTCTCCCTCAAAAAATTTTTAAAAAATTTATTAATTTTTATTGACAAAACCTGCCTGTGGAGCTAAAAATTATATTATGAAAAAAAACAAAACCCAAACCCAAACAGAATTAATTATGTGATCCAATTTATTTGATCCATAGAAAAAAACATTTTAAAAACCTCATTTCAAAAAACAAAGGAGAAAAAAATGAAGTTAAAATTCAAACTGAGCATTATTGTGCTCGCCATTGTGGTTGCTATTGCGGGAGGCGTTGCAATCGTTCTGTTACAGCAGGCGTCCGGCATAAGCATGACTTTGAGCATTCGGGGTCTTAACTTTGTAGGCGATGAGCAGTCCACGTATTGGAAAGGCCGGGAAGACAGGTATTTTGAAGTAATACGCACGCTTGCTTCAATAATGAGCCAATATGAATCGGTTCCGCCTGAACAACGGCGGGATCGGTATGACGATATAATGCTGGCGGCCTTGAATTCGCAGCCCAACATTGTCCGCATAGCTACTATCTGGAAGTCCAACGCCATTGACGGGATGGACAGCCAGTATATAGGCCGACAGGGATCAACTCCGACTGGACAGTACACAATGACCTGGGGCAGGGATACGGGCCAGATTGTTGCCTCGGCAAACCTCGACCTGGACGCGACGATGACTTATTTGAACGGCCCAAACGCGAGCAAAGACCGGGTGGAAGAGCCCACGCCCCTAAAGGTAGACGGAAAGGACACCTATGTTATCAGATTGGGGGTTCCCATTACCAATCCACGCACAAAGGAAGTAGTCGGAAGCGTAACCTGTCTTTTGAATATCGCGCAAATACAGCCCACGGTGGAAGATCTCATTAAAACTCACGAAGAAATTTCCAATATGTCCATCTATACCAACAGCGGATTTATTTTGGCAAACATAGTGCCTGATCGCATAGGCAAGAAGCTGACCGAAGCGGAAACGTTATACGGCGATCATCTTCAGGCGGCCAATCAGGCTGTTCTTGACGGCAAGGAATTTGAGTGTTCAAGCTTTTCGCAAGTGTTGCAAACAAACGTGAAATTGGTTATAACGCCTTTCCAGATAGGCGATTCAGACACAACATGGAGCGTAATGATCGCGTCGGCGGAATCGTACATTTTGAAAGAAGTAAATGAAATGACACGGTTTGCCATCATCCTGGGAGCGATAGCCATTGTAGTGGCGGTGGTAATTGTGTACTTTACCCTCAACAGCACTACCAAACCAATCGTCAAGGTAGCCGACACGCTCAAGGACATTTCCGAAGGCGAAGGCGACCTTACGCGGAGCATTGCCGTCAGTTCAAAAGACGAGATTGGCGATCTTGCCAAGTACTTCAACAATACCCTGGAGAAGATCAAGAAACTCATTATTATCATCAAGAACGAGGCGGGAGGCCTCAGCAGCATCGGAAATGATCTTGCCAGCAACATGACAGAGACTGCCGCGGCGGTAAATGAAATTACCTCGAACATACAGGGTATTAAGGGCCGCGTTATAAGCCAAAGCGCCAGCGTTACCGAAACCAACGCCACCATGGAACAGGTTGTCGTAAATATCAATAAACTCAACGGCCATGTAGAAACCCAAAGCAACAATATTTCCCGGGCTTCTTCCGCCATTGAGGAAATGGTAGCCAATATCAATTCAGTCACCAATACGTTGATCAACAACGCCAAGAATGTTTCGAGTTTAAAAGAAGCTTCCGAAGTGGGCCGCAGCGGATTGCAGGAGGTGTCCACGGATATTCAGGAAATAGCCCGTGAGTCCGAGGGCTTGCTGGAGATTAACGCGGTAATGGAAAATATCGCAAGCCAGACCAACCTGCTTTCGATGAACGCGGCGATAGAAGCGGCCCACGCCGGAGAGGCCGGAAAGGGCTTTGCCGTTGTCGCCGACGAGATACGCAAACTGGCCGAAAGTTCCAGTGATCAGTCAAAGACGATTGGTACTGTGCTAAAAAAAATAGCGGAATCAATCAAAAAAATTACAACCTCTACCGATGATGTGCTAACCAAATTCGAGGCGATTGATTCAGGGGTCAAGACTGTCGCGGATCAGGAAGAAATTATCCGTAACGCGATGGAGGAGCAGGCCGAAGGAAGCAAACAGCTTCTGCAAAGTGCCGGTAGTTTGAAAGAAACTACCCAGCAGGTAAAGACCGGTTCTGAGGAAATGCTTAATGGCAGCCAGGAAGTGTTGCATGAAAGCCAGAATCTTGAAAGGGTAACGCAGGAGATAACCGGCGGCATGAACGAGATGGCCATCGGCGCGGATCAGGTAAACCTGGCGGTAAACCACGTCAACGAGATAAGCGGGAAGAACCGCGAAGGCATTGGCACCTTGATGAAGGAGGTTTCCCGGTTTAAGGTGGAATAAAGAGAGAACTATTTGCAAAAGCTATCTGACAGGACTGCGGGGTTTACCGATTCGGTCATTCGACGCATGACGCGCATATCGCTCAAGTACGGGGCGGTAAACCTTTCGCAGGGCTTTCCGGATTTTGACCCGCCCAGGGAAATCCTGGACAGGCTCGCTGAAATAGCACATACCGGGCCGCACCAGTATTCCATTACCTGGGGCGCACAAAATTTCCGCGAGGCTCTCGCTGAAAAGCAGTCTAAGCTGATGGGCAGGCGCATTGATCCGGAACGCGAAATCGTGGTCACCTGTGGAAGTACCGAGGCGATGATGGCGGCCATGATGACGGTCGCGAATCCCGGCGACAAGGTGGTCGTGTTTTCGCCGTTTTATGAAAACTACGGTGCCGACGCGATTCTGTCCGGGGCGGAGCCCATCTATGTGCCGCTTCGTCCGCTGGAGTTCGCCTTTGACCCAGGCGAGCTGGAAGCCGCTTTTAGAGAGCGTCCCAAAGCGCTGATCCTTTGCAATCCCTCAAATCCCTGCGGGAAGGCATTTACCCGCGACGAATTAACCGTGATTGCGGATCTGGCGAAAAAGTACGATGCCTATATCATTACCGACGAGGTGTACGAGCATATAGTTTACGCGCCCCATACGCATACCTATATCGCGTCCCTGCCGGGTATGTTTGAGCGGACAATCTCTTGTAGTTCCCTTTCTAAAACCTATTCGATTACCGGTTGGCGGCTGGGGTATATCATCGCGTCTGAAGAAATCATTGAAACGGCGAAAAAGGTACACGACTTTCTGACGGTGGGCGCGTCTGCTCCCCTGCAAGAGGCGGCGGTCGTCGGCCTCCGTTTCCCCGCCTCTTACTACGACGCGCTTTTATCTACATATACCGAAAAGCGGGAACTGTTCCTGAAAGGGCTGGACGCTCTAGGCATACGGCACACCGCACCGGAGGGCGCTTACTACGTGATGCTTGATATATCCGAATACGGCTATGAAAGCGACCTTGATTTTTGCGAGAAATTGGCAGAAAAGGTCGGCGTGGGCGCTGTACCCGGTTCCAGTTTTTTCAGGGAGGAAGTGAACCACCTGATACGCTTTCACTTCGCCAAGAAGAACGATACCCTTAACGACGCGTTGAACCGGCTGGAAAAAATGAAAGAACGAATGCGAAAGGCTTGAAAACATAGTAAACCTATGGTATAAATAGGGTATATGGGCATCTTAGACCTAGTCGGCAACACCCCGGTAATTGAGTTAAAAAAAATATTCAACGCGGCAAACGGGGTTACCATATTTGCCAAAGCGGAATATTTTAACCCAAGCGGCTCAGTTAAAGACCGCGCCGCAAAGGCTATGATAATGCACGGCATTAATACCGGACAGCTTACCAAAGACAAGATTCTATTGGACTCCACAAGCGGCAATACCGGCATCGCGTACGCCATGTTTGGCGCGGCGCTTGGTTACCGGGTGCAACTCTACATGCCGTCAAATGCCAGCGAGGAAAGAAAAAAGCTTATACGCGCTTATGGCGCGAGAATTGTGGAAACAGACCCGCTTGAGGGTTCTGACGGCGCGTACCGTATCGTAATGGAGTTGGCCCAAAAGGAGCCGGACTTGTATTTTTTCCCCAACCAGTACGATAATTTGGAAAACCCGCGTGCGCATTATGAAACAACCGGCCTTGAACTGTACAAGCAGTGCAAACCAACGCATTTTGTTTCCGGAACCGGCACTTCGGGAACTTTTATGGGCGTTTCCAGGCGGCTTAAAGAGCTTGATCCGTCCATACAAGTCGCGCTCATGCAGCCGGATTCGCCTTTTCACGGGCTTGAGGGAATGAAGCACATGGGCTCGACCATAAAACCGAAAATATTTGACGAGAGTATTGCTGATTTGCATATTGAAGTTAAAACAGAGGACGCTTACAAAACGGCGCGGCGGCTTGCCGCCGAAGAAGGGGTCTTTGTAGGGATAAGCTCGGGGGCAAATGTGTACGCCGCGATGGAATTGGCAAAAACCTTGCCTTCTGGCTCGCGGGTAGCTACAATACTATGCGATAACGGCAATCGCTATCTGTCGCAACCGTTATGGAAAGACCTCGCATAATGCTGTTGCTTTCATCTGAACTGGAAAAAAATATAAGAATGGACGGCGAAGCCGCCTATCCCAATGAATGTTGCGGAATTATCTTGGGCGAAATTAAAAGCGATGAGACTAAAGATGCGAGGCGCGTTGTGGCGATTATCAATTCCAGGGAAGACGGCGAGCAATACCACCGCTTTCTAATAACGCCGGAAGATATGCTATGCGCAGAGCAAACAGCAAGGGCGGCAAAGCTGGAGGTTATAGGCTTTTACCATTCGCACCCCGACCATCCGTCGGCGCCGTCCGGCTATGATAAAGATCACGCCCTGCCTTTTTACTCTTATGTGATTGTGTCGGTGGATAAGGGCAAGGCGCAGGTCCTTACCAGCTGGGAACTAACGGATGATCGCATTAATTTTGTGCAGGAGGTTATAAATTGATAAAAATTCTCATTCCTTACGCGCTAAGGGCCTTTACCGAGCGAAACGCGGAGGTGGAAGTGGAAGGTGGCACGGCGGGCGACGCGATTAACGCGCTTGCCAATGCCTATCCCGCACTTAAAACACACCTGTTTACCGAAGACGGCCAGCTTCGCGATTTTATCAACCTGTTTGTGGGCGGCGCAAACATCAACAGCCAGCAGGGGCTGGACACGCCCGTCGCGGATGGCGGCGAAGTGATGATAGTCCCTGCCATTGCCGGAGGCTCCGATGATTCGTCTTCAAACCTTACAAATGAAGAAATCGCACGTTACAGCCGCCATCTGCTTTTGCCGGAAATAGGCGTTGAGGGGCAAAAGAAAATAAAAGCGGCTAAAGTCCTCATTGTTGGTACGGGCGGGCTTGGTGCACCGCTTGCCCTGTACCTTGCGGCTGCCGGCGTGGGAACAATAGGCCTGGTGGATTTTGACACGGTGGACGAGTCAAACCTTCAGCGGCAAATAATCCACAGCACGCGCGATGTGGGCAGGCCCAAGACCGCGTCCGCGAAGGACAGAATCAAGGGAATAAACCCGCTTGTGAATGTAATAACCCATAACGCAATGCTTACGAGTCAGAACGCGCTGGAACTTTTTGCCGGTTACGACATTATCGCGGACGGAACGGACAATTTCCAAACGCGCTATCTTGTAAACGACGCCTGCGTATTTTTGGGCAAACTGAATGTGTACGGCTCGGTGTTTCAGTTCGACGGGCAGGCAACCGTTTTCGGCGCAAAAGACGGCCCCTGTTACCGTTGCCTTTACCCCTCTCCGCCGCCGCCCGGCCTTGTGCCTTCGTGCGCGGAGGGCGGGGTTATGGGCGTTTTGCCCGGAATTATAGGAACCATCCAGGCGGCGGAAACGATTAAGCTTATAGTAGGCGGTGCCAAGCCTCTGATAGGACGGCTGCTTTTGTTTGACGCGTGGCGCATGGCGTTCCGCGAATTAAAACTTGAAAAAAATCCCGACTGCCCCGTATGCGGGAAAAATCCGTCTATTCATGAACTTATTGATTATGAACAATTTTGCGGCTTGAAAAAAAATCAGGATACCAAACCACTCGATACCATAACCGCCCTTGAATTAAAGAAACGCCTCGATGACGGCGACAAAATTCAATTTATAGACATACGCGAGCCCCATGAACGCGCGATAGTGAAATTCCCCAATGCCCTGGTAATACCGCTTGGCCAGCTGGAAAGGCGCATGGACGAGTTAGATCCGTCTATAGACGCGGTGTTTCTGTGCAAAATAGGCCAGCGCAGTATCCTGGGAATAAGGGCTTTACAGGAAGCCGGTTACAAAGGCAAATTGCTAAATCTGCAAGATGGCCTCAATGCCTGGGCGCGTGATGTGGACAAGAGTATGCCGGTGTATTGACTTCCGAACGGCCCTATAAAAAATCGTTAATAACAAAGCAAATTTTAGTAGCGTTATATTATTTTGTATTATATTATGGTAGAGGGAAGGTAGAGAAAATGAAATTAGGTTTTAAACTTACGGCGATTATGGTCGCGCTTGGTTTATTCGCCATTGCCTCGGTGAGTATTAATCTGATTATCCGGTCACAGGACAGTATCATCGACATTTCGGAGCAATATGCCCAGAGCATGGCCCATGACTCCGCTGCCGATGTTGCCAATTTTCTTGAATTATACTTGGCTAAAGTGGAAACTACCGCCAATGTAATGGAACAGTACCGTGATATAGAAGTTGCTAACCGCCGGAATATATTCAATATAATAATCGAAGGCATGGTGGAGGAAGACCCTAAAATTATTGGGGCATGGTGCGTATGGGAACCGAACATTTTGGAAGGCGATGACCAGCAGTATGTAGGGACAAAAGGAACCGGCTCCGGCGGGCGTTTTTCTCCTTTTTATTACTGGGACGGTGGGAAAGTCAAATTGGATGTCCTTGAAGATTATAATTCAGCCGATTACTACCTTTTGGCCAGAAATTCCGGCAATTCGACAATTTTGGACCCATTCGAATATAACGTAAGTGGAAAGAAGGTCTTGATGACTTCAATCAGTGTTCCGATACGAGGTGATGGCAAGACCGTAGGGGCTGTGGGCTTTGACCTCCCCCTTACTGAAATACAGAATATATCGCAAACCCAAAAGCCTTTCCCCGACGCCGTAACCGCCGTATTCAGCAATAATGGCACGGTTACCGCCCACTTCGACCCAAGCCGTATCGGAAAAGACCTGAGGGAAACTGAAGCGGACATGACAGGCAAGTATATCAATGATTTTGTGGACGCGATTAAAGCTGGCAAACCTTTTACTTTTTCCAATTACATTGCGGCAATGAAGACGGACATGAAAATATTTCTCGTTCCCATTGCTGTCGGGACTACTAAGACCCCCTGGAGTTACGCGGTAGGCATTATGCGCAATACGATAATGGCCCCGGTCTACCAGATGCTTAAGATAGCCATAGCCATAAGCGTCGCGGTATTGGCCCTGCTGGTTTTGGCGTCCATGTTCCTGTCCCGGTCCATCAGTAAGCCGATCGTCAAGGTAGCGGTTACCCTCAAAGACATATCCGAAGGCGAAGGCGATTTGACCAAGCGAATAGCTGTCAAATCCAAAGATGAAATCGGCGACCTTGGTCGCTGCTACAACCTCACGATGGAAAAAATCAGGAACCTGGTGGGAACAATAAAATACAAAATAAACGGGCTTAACCACACCAGTTTTGAGCTTTCCGCCAATATGGGCAAAACCTCAACGGCCGTTCAGCAGATTAGCTCTCACCTTGACAATATGAAAAACCTCATGGTCAAGCAGGAGAACGGCGCAACCGAAGCTGGCAGGGCGGTAGGGGATATTAAGGTCAATATTGACAGCCTAAAAAAAATGATAGAAGAACAGACCGACAGCGTAAACAAGTCGTCTTCGGCCATTGAGGAAATGACCGCCAATATTAATTCGGTAACCCGGACGCTGGCAGAAAACAGCAGAAACGTCGAAGAATTAACTTCAGCGTCTGAAAACGGCAAAACGGGCCTCCAATTGGTCGCGCAGGAAATAAGAGAAATAGCCCAAGATTCCGAGGGGCTCCTGCAAATAAACTCGCTAATGAACAACATCGCAAGCCAGACAAACCTGCTTTCGATGAACGCCGCTATTGAAGCGGCCCACGCGGGAGAAGCGGGCAAGGGCTTCGCCGTAGTCGCCGATGAAATCCGCAAGCTGGCCGAGACATCGGGGCAGCAGTCAAAAACCACCGCGACGATGCTCAAAAAAATAAAAGCGGCCATAGACAACATCACCAAATCGTCAGACGACGTGTTGGCCCGTTTTGGGGCCATAGACTCAAGCGTGAAAACGGTTTCCGAGCACGAGCAAAATATCCTCAACGCGATGGAAGAGCAGGAAGTAGGCGGAAAGCAAATACTGGAATCCATTGGCCGCCTCAGGGATATAACGTCCTCGGTTAAGATGGGATCTGAAAACATGGCCGAATCGGGAGAGACCCTGGTTCAGGAGACGGATGGATTCATACAAACCAGCAAAGAAACGGTAGAAGGCATGAACGAGATACTGAAGGGAATTAACCAGATAAATGTTTCGGTAAGCCATGTCAACGAAATGAGCCTGGAAAACAACAAAAACTTTGAATCGTTAAAACTGGAAACGGAAAAATTTAATGATACCGTTGGCAACGAGAAGCAAAAGCTCCTCGTGGTGGATGACGACAGTATCCATCTTGAAATGGTACAAGCGGTGCTGTCAGGCGAATATGAGGTATCGTGTGCCAAGTCTGGCAAAGAAGCGCTGGGCTTGTTCTATCAGGGTCTGGTTCCCAAATTAATACTATTGGACTTGATAATGCCGGATATGGACGGATGGAATACGTATAGCCGAATAAAAGCGATAAGCGGCCTGCACGATACCCCGATAGCGTTTTTCACGGCTTCAAGCGATCCCAAGGACATACAACACGCACGTGAAATGGGGGCGGTAGATTACATCAAAAAGCCCTATGATAAAGACGATCTGTTAAGAAGGATAGGAAAAATCCTCAAAAAATAGCGGAGATCGGCGGCAAAAGTTCATATAACTCATTAACCTGCCCTTTATATAGCTATAGGGCTACTTTTTATTAAAATTCTCCACTGTCTTGTGTTTTTTTTTCATATCAGGTATAATATCCCACACATACTACAGATAATCGGAAAGGAAGGATAAGCGAAATGAAAATAAAGTTCAGACTGAGTCTTATGATGGTCGCCATTGTGGCGATCGTGGCGGGCGGCATTGCCATAATTCAGCTACAGCAGGCAACCGATATAGTCATGGGCCTGGCCAAGCAGAAAACCATGTATCTGGCGCGTCAACGCGCCCAGTACTGGGACGGACGGATAGGCGGCTATATCCAGGTTCTGCAAACGTTATCGAATGAAATGAATTATTATGAAAACCTGGAGCCGGAGAAGCGGCGTGGGGAATATGAAACCATGCTGAACTCTGTTTTTGAGGATATGCCCGATTTCGTCCGAATGTTTACCGTCTGGAAGCCGAACGCCATTGACGGAATGGATGCGGAGAATATAGGCCGGGTAGGCTCTACCCCCACGGGACAGTTCGCTTACGCGCTGGGAAGGGAAACCGGAAAGGTACAGCCCCAGACCAGTGCCGTCGTTCAGCAGGTAATGGAACATCTCACCGGGCCCGACAGCAAGACAGTCGGGATGAGCGACCCCACCATCTTTAATCTGGCGGGACAAAATATCTATTGTGTCAGACTTGTAGTCCCCATTATGAACAAGCGGCTCAATGAAGCGGTCGGAGCCGTAGGTTGCCAGTTGGATATTGCCATTATGCAGCCCAGGATAGAGCAGACAATGAAAGATTTTGATGAAGTTTCCGCTATATCGATTTACACCAACACGGGGTTTGTTATGGCAAGCTACCGATCGGACCGTATAGGAAAGAATATGCTCGAAGCGGAAGTACAGTTCGGCAGCTATGCAAACGCGGCCCTGGACGCTGTTAAAAAGGGACAAGAATACGAGTGTTTTAGTTACGCCCCCTCACTGAAAGAGAACATTCAAATAGCCATAGCCAATATCCCCATAGGGAGTTCTCCGACAACATGGTCGGTAATGGTCGGTTCAGTCGAATCTTACATCTTGAAAGAGGTCAACACGATGAAACAATTTGTCATTATGTTGGCGGTGATAGCCCTTGTAGTGGCGATTGCAATTATCTACTTTGTCCTGCACACCACTACCAAGCCAATCGTCAAGGTAGCCGATACCCTCAAGGACATCTCCCAAGGCGAAGGCGACCTGACAAGGAGCATTGCCATCCATTCAAAAGACGAGATAGGCGACCTTGCCAAGTACTTCAACCAGACCCTTGAGAAGATCAAAAACCTCATTGTAGTTATCAAGAATGAAGCGGGAAAATTAAACAACATCGGCAACGATCTTGCCAGCAACATGACCGAAACCGCCGCCGCGATAAACCAGATCACGGCCAACATCCAAAGCATCAAAGGCCGCGTCATTAACCAGAGCGCGAGCGTAACCGAGACCAACGCGACCATGGAACAGGTTATCGCCAACATCAACAAGCTCAACGGCCATGTAGACAACCAGACCCGCAACGTTTCCCAGGCATCGTCCGCCATTGAAGAGATGGTAGCCAACATCGGCTCGGTAACCAACACGCTTATCAACAACGCCTCCAATGTAAAGAACCTGAAAGAAGCCTCCGAAATAGGCCGCACCGGCCTGCAAGACGTGGCTCAGGACATTCAGGAAATATCCCGCGAGTCCGAGGGACTTTTGGAGATAAACTCGGTAATGGAAAACATAGCCAGCCAGACCAACCTGCTTTCGATGAACGCGGCGATAGAGGCGGCACACGCCGGGGAAGCGGGCAAGGGCTTTGCCGTAGTCGCCGACGAGATACGCAAACTGGCGGAAAGCTCCAGCGAGCAGTCCAAGACGATTGGCACGGTACTGAAGAAAATCGCGGAATCAATCAAGAAAATTACAGAGTCCACCGAAAACGTCCTGGCCAAATTCGAGGGGATTGACTCGGGCGTTAGGACGGTGTCGGATCAGGAAGATAACATCCGCAACGCCATGGAGGAGCAGGGCGAAGGAAGCAAACAAGTCCTGCAAGGCGTCAGCAGTCTGAATGAAATTACTCAGCAGGTAAAGAACGGTTCCGAGGAGATGCTTGAGGGCAGCCAGGAAATAATGAAGGAAAGCCGGAACCTCGAAAGGGTAACCCAGGAGATAACCAACGGCATGAACGAGATGGCCATCGGCTCGGAGCAGGTAAACCTGGCGGTAAACCATGTAAACGAAATAAGCGTCAAGAACCGCGAAGGCATTGCGACTTTGATGAAGGAGGTTTCGCGCTTTAAAGTGGAGTAAAACCTCACCTGCCATTGATGGCAATCAGGCAAGGACTCAAATAACTCATTAATCTCCATTATAGCTACTTTTAGTACTGCTTTTTATTTATATTGCCTCTTGTGTTGTGCTATTTTCGCCTATCTAGTATATTATAATAAGGGAACGCTATTAAAATTTAAGCAATTCAACCAAGTTTTCCGGCTTGTTCAGCTAAAAGGAGAAGCGACATGAAGATTAAGATAAAACTGAGCATCATGATGATCGCCATTGTGGCGGTAGTGGCGGGCGGGCTTGCCATAATTGAGCTGGTAAGGTCAACCGACATAACCATGGACAATGCCAGGCAAAAAACCATGTATATGGCGCGGCAAAGAGCCGAATACTGGGATGGCCGTTTGAACGGCTATATAAACATACTGCAAACAATATCGAATATCATGAATTTTTATGAAGATATTCCGCTGGAAGACCGGCGCCAGCAGTTTGAAGATACGTTAAATGGTGTTTTTGAGGACACGACCGATTTTGTACGGCTTGGTACCATCTGGAAGCCTAACGCCATTGACGGGCAGGACGCTCTTAATATAGGCAGGGTAGGCTCAACTCCGTCTGGACAGTTTGCTTTTAACCTGTCCAGGGAAACAGGGCAGATAGTGGAATTGACCAGCACCATCGTTGATGAGACAATGGCTATAATAAATGGTCCCAACGCACGGGTAGTCTCAATGAGCAACCCCGCCGCTTTTAAGAATCAAGGGGTAGACACCCATGCGGTCAGAATCACATGCCCCATTGTCAACAAGCGTCTCAATGAAGTAGTCGGAGCCGTAGTCTGTCAGTTGGATATTGCCATGATACAACCCAGGATAGAGAAGACTATTCAGGAAAACCCGGAAGTTGCCAGTATGGCAATTTATTCCGACAACGGGTTTATTTTGGCAAATTACCTGCCCAAGATGATAGGGAAGCAAATTAACGAAGAAACACAATTTGGCCAATACTTAAGCCAGGTGACCCAGGCTATTAAAGACGCGAAGGAATTTGAATGTTTTTCTTACGACCCCGAGTTGAAACAAAACTTTCAAATAGCCATTGCCAATGTCCCCATAGGGGCTTCTCCGACGACATGGTCGGTAATGATCGGTTCAACCGAAACTTACATCATGAAAGATGTCAACGCTTTGAAACAGTTTGTAATTATGTTGGCGTCGATAGCCCTTGTAGTAGCGGTGGTAATTATCTACTTTGTCCTTGACTTTACGACAAAGCCAATCGTCAAAGTATCCGACACGCTCAAGGACATCTCCCAGGGCGAAGGCGACCTGACGCGAAGCATTACCGTCAGTTCCAAAGACGAGATAGGCGACCTTGCCAAATACTTCAACCAGACCCTTGAGAAGATCAAAAACCTCATTGTAGTTATCAAGAATGAAGGGACAAAATTAAACGGCATCGGCACCGAGCTCGCCAGCAACATGACCGAAACCGCCGCGGCGATAAACGAAATCACCGCAAACATACAGAGCATCAAAGGCAGAGTCATTAACCAGAGCGCCAGCGTCACCGAAACCAACGCCACCATGGAACAGGTTGTCGCGAACATCAACAAACTCAACGGCCACGTTGAAAACCAGAGCAGTAATATTTCCTTGGCGTCATCCGCCATTGAGGAAATGGTGGCCAATATCGGCTCGGTAACCAACACGCTGGTCAACAACGCCACCAATGTAAAGAACCTGAAAGAAGCCTCCGAAATAGGCAGAACCGGTCTGCAAGACGTGGCAACTGACATTCAGGAAATATCCCGCGAGTCCGAGGGACTTTTGGAAATAAACTCGGTAATGGAAAACATCGCCAGCCAAACCAACCTGCTTTCGATGAACGCGGCGATTGAGGCGGCGCACGCCGGGGAAGCGGGCAAGGGCTTTGCCGTAGTCGCCGACGAGATACGCAAACTGGCGGAAAGTTCCGGCGAGCAGTCCAAAACGATTGGCACGGTACTGAAAAAAATAGCGGAATCAATCAAGAAAATCACGAGCGCCACCGAAAACGTACTAACCAAATTCGAGGCGATTGACACGGGCGTAAAGACCGTTGCGGATCAGGAAGAAAACATCCGCAACGCCATGGAGGAGCAGGGCGAAGGAAGCAAACAACTTCTGAAAAGCGCCGGCGGTCTAAATGAAATCACCCAGCAGGTAAAGAGCGGTTCCGAAGAGATGCTTGAGGGTAGCCAGGAAGTAATGAAGGAAAGCCATAACCTCGAAAAGGTAACCCAGGAGATCACCGGCGGCATGAACGAGATGGCAGCCGGCGCGGATCAGGTGAACATAGCTGTAAACCGTGTGAACGAAATAAGCGTCAAGAACCGCGAAGGCATTGCGACTTTGATGAAGGAGGTTTCGCGCTTTAAGGTTGAGTGACGCTTATATATCGTAGTCGTACGCGCAGTCTTTACTGGTATCCACTATATCCTGAATGGTAATGCCGTCCAGGTATTCGTTGATCATTTTCTCAAGCCCTTCCCATACCCACAATGTTTTGCAGGCTCCTTTTAGTACGCATTGATTTGGCTTGTCTGCCAGACACGAGACCGGATATAGCCCTCCCTCGGTAATTCTTAAGATTTGGCCAACCGTATACTTATCCGGCTCTTTTGCCAGCATATACCCTCCCTTGTTGCCACGGTTGGTACGCAGAATGCCGGGACGGTTCAGCAGGGTAACGATCTGTTCAAGGTATTTCTTGGAAATGCCCTGCCGCTCGGAAATATCTTTTAATGAGACAAACCCATCGTTTTTATGTTCAGCCAAGTCTACAAGCATACTGAGCGAGTACCGCCCTTTTGTCGATATTTTCATAATTTTACCCGCCTATTATTCAATACCTTATTCTTATTATACCATAGGTTTACTATGTTTCAAGTTTTTTTGCCAGCCTATTGACAGAAGCACTATTTCTTCATATTATCCTACTAAACACATAGGATATGTGTATTATTTAGGCTTAAGGAGAATTTGACCATGGGTAAAAATTACAAGTTTGAGACGCTTCAGCTCCATGCCGGGCAGGAAAAGCCCGATCCAACTACCGACGCGAGGGCAGTGCCCATTTACGCGACGACTTCCTACGTATTCAAGGACTGCGCGCAGGCAGCCGGAAGGTTCGCTTTAACGGAAGGCGGAAACATTTACACGCGCCTGATGAACCCCACATCGGACGTGTTTGAGCAGCGCATAGCAGCCCTTGAGGGAGGCGTTGCCGCGCTGGCTACCGCTTCAGGGGCGGCGGCGGTAACCTACGCGATACAGAACATCGCCACGGCAGGGCACAACATCGTATCCGATAAGCGCATTTACGGCGGAACCTACAACCTTTTCGCCCACACTCTGCCCGATTTCGGCGTAACCACGACCTTTGTAGACGGTAGCGACCCAAAGAACTTTGAAAAAGCGATTAACAAAGATACCAGGGCCCTGTTTGTGGAATCGCTTGGAAATCCCCATTCCACCATAGTTGACCTTGACGCGCTTTCGGCCATCGCCCACAAAAACGGCATACCGCTTATAGTGGACAATACCTTTTCGCCGCCCTGCCTGTTCCGCCCCATTGATCACGGCGCCGACGTAGTTCTTCATTCCGCCACGAAATTCATCGGCGGTCACGGAACGGCTATCGGGGGCGTGATAGTAGATTCGGGAAAATTTAACTGGGCGGCAAATGACAAATTCCCCGGCCTTTCAAAACCGAATCCCAGTTACCATGGCGTAGTACTTACCGATGCGGTGGGAAACCTCGCCTATATCATAAAGATCCGCGTTACCTTAATGAGGGACACCGGCGCGACGGTAAGCCCTTTCCATTCCTTCCTTTTCCTGCAAGGGCTGGAAACCCTGTCGCTAAGGACAGAACGCCATGTAGAAAACGCGCTAAAAGTGGTAGAATACCTGCGTAAGCATCCAAAGGTAGAAAGCTTGAACCATCCGGCCCTACCGAACCATCCGGATCACGCCCTGTATCAAAAGTATTTCCCGCGGGGCGCGGGCTCAATTTTCACTTTTGAGATCAAGGGCGGCGCGGAACAGGCAAGGAACTTTATTGACAAGCTGGAGCTGTTTTCCCTTCTTGCCAATGTGGCGGATTCCAAATCGCTGGTTATCCATCCGGCAAGCACAACACATTCACAGCTTTCCGGGGACGAGCTTTTGGATCAGGGGATAAAGCCAAATACCGTCCGGCTCTCCATCGGAACCGAACACATTGACGACATTATCGCCGATCTGGAACAGGCGTTTGGAGGAAAATGATATTAGAGAAAAAGAAAAACCACAGAGGGCACAGCTAAGAACCGAAGGTAGTTTCACGGAGAAAGAAATAAAAATTTTATTAATACTCTGTGTTACTCCAAGCTATCCGGCTATGCCGGATAGCAGTACTCCGTGGTTATTTTCTTGCTTGTCGTACTATGCTTTTACGAGAGTTCTTTAGGTGATGAACAAAAAGGCGTTAGTTGCCATGAGCGGAGGCGTTGACAGTTCAGTAGCCGCATATCTGTTGAAACAGCAGGGATTTGACTGTACCGGAATAACCATGAAGCTGTTCACAAATGAGGATATCGGAACGCATGATGCAAAAAGATGTTGCTCTCTGGAAGATACGACCGATGCGCGTAACGTGGCTTATAATATGGGTATCCCTTATTTTGTGTATAACTTTACGGAAGATTTCAGGAAACAGGTTATAAGCCGTTTCATTGAAAGCTACCAGAAAGGCGCGACGCCAAATCCCTGCATTGACTGCAACCGCTATATTAAATTTGAAAGATTGCTTTACCGGGCAAAACAGCTGGGCATGGATTGTATTGCAACCGGACATTACGCCGTAATTGAATTCGATGCCGGAACCGGAAGGTATCTCCTTAAAAAAGCGGTTGACGAAACAAAAGACCAAAGCTATGTGTTATACCCCATGACACAGGAGCAGTTATCGCATACCCTGTTTCCGCTCGGCGCCCTTCGTAAATCCGTAGTACGCGGGATTGCCAGGGAACAGGGTTTTGTAAACGCGGACAAGCATGACAGCCAGGACATTTGCTTTGTGCGTGACGGCAGTTACGCGGATTTTATTGGGCAATATACCGGCAAAAAAAATGAAGATGGCGATTTTATGGATATACACGGCGTTGTTTTGGGCAGGCATAAAGGCATAATCCGCTATACAATAGGGCAGCGAAAAGGGCTTGGGCTCTCCCTGAAAAGGCCGCTGTATGTGCATACCAAGAACGTAAAGGACAATACCGTAACGCTGTGCGAAAGAGAAGGGCTGTTTGCCAAATCGCTTGACGCCTATGACTTTAACTTTATAGCCTGCGAAAAAATAAATAGCCCCGTTCGCGTTAAAACAAAAATACGCTACAATCAGGCCGAACAGTGGTCAACGGCAACGCAGACCTCGGATGATACTGTACATATCGAATTTGATGAGCCGCAATGGGCAATAGCGCAGGGCCAGGCGGCTGTATTGTATGACGGCAATACTGTCGTCGGCGGGGGAACAATTCTGTAGAGTTTCCAGTTAAATTACCGTTCCAGTTTTGAAAGAAAAGCTTTTGTTCTTTCCTGTTTTGGATTGTCGATAACTTCCGTGGCGGAACCTTCTTCCACAAAAACGCCGCCATCCATAAACAGAAGGCGGTCAGCAACTTCGCGGGCAAAGGGGATTTCGTGGGTAACAATGACCATCGTCATTTTTTCCTCGGCCAGGGCGCGTATTGCCTTGAGGATATCGGAGGTGAGTTCAGGGTCAAGGGCGCTGGTAGGCTCGTCGAAAAAGAGTACCTGGGGATCCATGGCCAACGCCCGCGCTATCGAAACCCGCTGCTGCTGGCCGCCTGACAGTTCGCAGGGGTAATTTTTTGCCTTGTCTGAAAGGCCCATCTTCGCCATAAGTGCCAGCGCCCGGTTTTCGGCTTGGGCCTTGTCCCTTTTAAGCACGTGAATCTGGGCTTCGGTGATATTTCGCATAACGGAAAAGTGCGGGAAAAGGTTGAAGTTCTGAAACACAAGCCCCACTTTAAGGCATATTTCCCTTAGGTGTTCCGCCTGGGCATAAACGCCGTCTTTAACCATGTCCATGCCGGTAAGGGCGATGCTTCCGGAGTCCACCAGCTCAAGGTGGGTAACGCACCTGAGCAGTGTGGACTTTCCAGCGCCTGAAGGCCCGATGATCGCCACTACTTCACCCTGATTCACGGTAAAGGAAATGTCCTTTAAAACATCCACGCTACCAAAGGATTTTGAAAGTCCCGAAACCTTGATTATTTCCATTTAAGGCCCTATGAATAATAACCCAGTTTTTTTTCGCTGAAAGAAAACGCCATGGTTACTACCCAGTTCATAATGAGGTAGAAAAGCCCGGCCACAAAAATCGGCATTGTAGAAAATTCCCGTGCCGCCGCGTTTTGCGCCGCATGGAAAAGCTCCGCCACGCCGATTACCTGGGCCAGCGCAGTGTCCTTTACCAGGGTGATCACTTCGTTTCCGGTAGCGGGGAGTATGCGCTTTACCATCTGCGGCATCACGATTCGCATGAAGGTTTGTCCCCGCGTAAAGCCCAGAACCTTGGCGGCTTCGTGCTGGCCGCGTGGAATAGACTCGATGCCGCCCCGGTATATTTCCGCAAAGTAAGCGGCATAATTCAAAGTAAACGCGATGATAACTGCGGTAAAACGGTTATAGGACAGCACGGTTCTGACGGCGCTCCAAAAAACCGGGGAAGTTATAAACCCGCCCAGAGCGTTGTCCAAAAAACGTAAAAGGTATTTTGGCGCGAAGTAAATAAAAATGATCTGGAGAATAAGGGGAGTCCCCCGCATGATTAGCACATAAAAGCTTATTACGGCGTGAAGGGGACGGTTCTTCGACATTCTGCCGAAAGCGATCGGCAGGGCAAGGGGGAGGGAAAAGAGCAGGGTAAAGAAAAACACTTCCAGCGATATTACCGCCCCCTGCGACATAATGCCGATCATTCTCAGCATGATTCCCTATTCCCTCCCTACTCCCTTTCTTTTATTTTCCTATTATGGAAATGTCGGCGCCCAGCCACTGAGTGGCGATTTTTGCCACGGTGCCGTCCTTGGCCATATCCAAGAGCGTCGCCCAGACTTTATCGGCCAGGGCTTTATCGCCCAACCGAAAGCCGATGCCAAATTCTTCGTCTTCAAGGGTTTCGTTTAAAATGCGGAAGGGCTTGCCGGAGCGGTTGATGTTGTCGTTGGCTACCACCAGGTCGATTACTACCGCGTCAATGCCGCCCACGTCCAGATCCATCAGGGCCGTGAGGAAGTCCTTGTACTCGACAACTTCTTTTAGGCTTGACTTGAATTGCGGGGTGTCGTCGATGGCGTCCACGGAAGAAGAGCCGGCCTGCGTTCCCACAGTTTTGCCGGCCAGATCCCTCAGGGTGTTTACCGGCGAATTTCCCTTTACGACAATTACCTGGGCGTTTTTCAGATAAGGCGGGGAAAAGAGAACGTTCTTTCGCCTTTCCTCAAGAATGGTAAAGCCGTTCCAGATGCAGTCAATCTGTCCGGTGTTGAGTTCCTGTTCCTTGGCGGCCCAGTCGATGGGCTGCAGCACAAGTTCAACCCCCATGCGCCTGGTTACCTCTCTTGCGAGATCAACGTCGTAGCCTACGATTTCGTTTTTCTCGTTTCTGTAACCCATCGGGGGAAAGGAATCGTCCAATCCCAGGACAAATTTCTTCTTGTTCATGACGTTCTGAAGGGAATTGTCGGTTCCCGACGACCTTGCGCTGCTTCCGCCCGCGAAAACAGTCCCTGCGACTATGAGGGCGCAAAAAACAGCCAATAAAATCTTTTTCAAAGTGTCCTCCTGAATTTATTTGACTCGCAGCCCGCGTTAGCGGGCGGTAAATCCATTCCCTGAAAGAGCCAACGGCGAAGCCGTTGACGGTCATCACTTTACTGTATTTTTTAAAGAAAGTAAACTTATGTCTTGTGAAGATTCTTGTAACCGATCCGGCAAAAAACATAACCGTATTTGTCCTTGGCCCTGTTGAAGACCCGGCAGACCGCGCTGTTTTGGCTCGGGCAATTCTGGCGGAGAAGCGCATAAAAGCCGAGCAGGTGGGCTTTGTGTTCCCGCCCGCTTCCGGCCCCGCGTCATCGCTCTGGCGTCTTGAAATGGCGGGCGGCGAATTTTGCGGAAACGCGGCGCGTTGTTTCGGCCTTTATGTTGCAAAGACGCAGGGACTGACAGGGAAGGCTTTGGTTTCTGTTTCCGTGAGCGGGGCAAAAGAGCCGGTGCAGGTTGAAGTGGATGCCGGAAGAAACCGCGCCGCCGCCGAAATGCCAAGGCCGTCAACTGTTGATAGCGTAAACTACAGAGGCCGTTCTTTGCCGGTGCTGATTTTTGAAGGCATTGCCCATGTGATTGCGCCTGACCTGGAAAGTAAAAGTGAGAATTTCTACGCCATTAAGGCAGAGCTCAAAAAAAAGTTCCACCTCCCCGCCGCCCTGGGTGTTATGTTTTACGACACCGCTTCCCGTTTTATGCGCCCCGCTGTTTATGTCCGCTCTGTCGATACGATGGTTTTTGAATCGAGCTGCGGTTCCGGCTCCGCCGCTTTGGGAATATGGCTTAGCCGGGAAATTACGGACGGCACAGCGAATTACGCAATAGCGCAGGATGGCGGCGTTATCGAAACCAGGGTTGAAAAAAAGGCAGGACAGGTCGTCAGGGTAACAATTGGGGGGGAGGTGAGGCTTGGAGAGCCGGAGGAGTTACAATAACCTTTATCTCATATATCAACCGTATTCACACCACACACTATGTATAAAAAATCATCCAGCTCAAAATATGACTCGATTCCTCCTCTTGTATGGAAAAACTTATTAAAGTAAAATGACGTTATCAACAAGGGAGCGACTCCCTACTTTAGAGGTAAACATTGGAAAACAAGATGGAGAATTTAGAGGTAATAAAATGGCAAGAAGGAACAAACCTTCAAGGTTTCAGCAGACAAGAAATTTTTGATTCCATTCAGGAAATAGACAGGTCTGTTTTCCATGACGATGCATTGGCCTCCCAAGAAAGCGATATTGAGCGTTACGAAGCATATAAGGATTCATACATTTTTGCTCTTTCCAATGGTAAAATCATAGGATACCTTTGTTATTTTCCGATAACTGAAAAATTTTATGAATTGGTTATTGATGGAGAAAAGGTGTATGATGGAGATATTGCAAGTACAGATATTTGTAATTTGAAAGATGATTTTAACTATATTTTCCTATTATCAGCCGCCATTAAACCTGAATTTCAAAAGAAAGGAATTTCAAAACAATTTTCTGAAATTCTTATTAAAGAATTCTCAAAAATAAAAACAAGAGATATGGTATCATACGCGTTTACTACGGGTGGTGAACATTTCTTGAATCATATTGGACTAAAAAGCTATAAAGAAATGGAAGATGGTATAAAGTTAATGCGGGTATCGTTGCAAAAAAAAAACGATAATTTCGATTTAATTTTTGCTATTCCATGCGACAACACAAACGAAAAAAGATTTAAGCCGACAGCAAATTCATTTCTTGAAGAATTCAGCGAAAATTCCTTAATATATAAAGGGACCAAATTGGAAATAAAAAATGCAGTTTATGATAATAAATCATTTTTACCGAAGAATGCTGATATTTTCTGTGAGCAAATGGGAGAACATAACAAATATGAATTGATTTCAAGTGATGAATCAAGCATGATAACAATTGAAAGAAACCCTTTGGCTTTTGGGCAAGTTATTTTGTATAAAGATGAATTATATGAAGACGAAATAAACGAAGAGTATATTCCGCTATGTTGTTATAATTTTTTTGCCGTACTCAGTAAGTTATCAATTATAAAATCATCGGCTAAAAATGAGTTTTCCATTAATAATCATAATTTTAATATTATTTATTTTGTTGTACCGGATATAAATTATCACGATCTGACTTTATTGATGGATCAATCTCACAATTTATGGTGTAATTTTAAGGGAAATATAAATTCACAGACAGACTTTACGGACTATTTGAATGATACCTTTGGCTATAAATATTTTGGGATGATTTACAATATAATATTTTCAGATTCAAGTCAATTTAAGGCAATTATTGATAACGATAAGACTAAATTATTTAATATTTTAGCCTCAGAAGAATATAAAAGTAAAGAGAGCTATGCTCATCAAATAGAATTGTCAGAAGATACCGACGAATATATATATTCTGAGGCCGACCAAGGCCCTCAAAAAAAATTCACCTTAACAAAGAAGATAAAATTTTATGATGACTATAGTATGTATGGTTCATATTCGGCTTATGCTTCAATTTACTCATATTATTATGTGATTAATGAAGAAGGTAAATATTCATTTTATGAAAGAATAGCGCCTGATAAAAATAATGAAAATTTTAGCAGTGAGGCAAATATATTATTTATTTTGGAAAATGAAATATTTAAAATCACGGCCTGCCTTGTATCAAGCATGGAAATATATAAACAAATAAATGATCCTGATATGAAGGAAATTGAAAATATGTTTAAACGCTTTATTAATACGCGCCCTTTATTTGAGAAACTAAATTACCGATATTTGGGCGCTCAAAAGGAAGCTGATTTTATATATAAGCAATTTCGTATAAATGATATATTTGCTGATTATGACCGCAAAAGAGAACTTCTAAAAAGCTATTGTGAGGTACATACCTCGATCAAATTAAACAGGAATTCAAAAATATTAAACTGGATAGGAGTAATTTTTGCGCTTATTGCAATATGGGATACAATTGAAATACTCTTAATAAAATTTTTTGATGAACATAAAATACTATTTGATAATGAATTGGTATCACCAGGTGGTATTTGTTTACTGATAATTATTATAGGTATTATTTTAGAGTTTCAGCCTATAAAATATATTAACAAATTTATAAACTTAATTAAAAAGCTTTTTCCAAATATTAAGAACTCTGCAAATAAGTTAATGGGGACTGATTCTGATATCGTCAAACTTAATAAAGAACAATTTAAGGATTTGCAAGACCTTTTTTGTGAATGTTTTGGAAATGATCCCTATTATTCAAAAATTTTCTCAAATAAATCTACACGAGAAGAACTAAAAGGTCCTGCTTTTTCAAGTACATTTTTATTTTGTTTTAAAAAAGATGGCGCGTATGGTATCTATAAAAACAAAAGGCTTATTGCCTTTTTATTATTGTTTGATTATCACAAAACAAAATATTATCATAAAGAACAGTTTGATACAATTTTTAGGAAATATTCAAATGAAAAAGAGATTCCTTATAAAAGAGAAATTCACGAAAAAATTGATAGTTATGGAGATGATGTTATATATTTATTATCAATAGGGGTTTCCAGGAACTACCGAAGAGGGGGTATTGCAAAAAAACTTATTGATTTCGCAATAAAAAATTATAAAAATTACTATCTGGTCAGCGATGTGTCAAACGTTTCGTCCTTAAATATATATGAGAAACTAAATTTTGAATGTGAAGAGATTGATGATAATTATTTTTTGGTAACTCGCAAGCCGACATAATGCTGGAAAAGGTTTAAAATATTGAACGCAAGATATGATATTAAAATTGTAATAGTATACAAGAAATTCCATTTATCTTAATAGCAGGAGAGATCAAGTGAAAGGAACGGGACACGGGCTTAGTACGGCGCGACTAAAGAATGTAGACGCTTATTTGCAGCGCATCGTTGATCAGGGCAAGGTGGCAGGTGCTGGGGGAATGATCATTCGCCGGGGCGAGGAAGCCTATTGTTCCAGCTTTGGCATGAGGGATCTGGAGAAAAAGGAACGCCTTGAAAACAATGCCATTTACCGCATTTGGTCCATAAGCAAGACTTTTACCATTGCGGCAGCCATGACCCTTTATGAGAAAGCCTTTTTCAGGCTTCACCAACCCATTGCGGATTTCCTCCCTGCGTTTAAGGATGTAAAAGTCGCAGAAATTGACAAGCGCGGCGTTATTAAGCTGGTACCCGCAAAAAGTCTCATTACCTTTGAGCATCTTTTTACAATGACCTCCGGCTTGCCTTATCCCGGCGAAGGAAGTCTCTCTGCACAGGCCATGGAGAAAATTTATGAAAAAGCCGAAAAGGATGCAAAAGCAGGAAAGTCCTGGAACACAGCCAAAATGATAGACGAGGCAGCCAAGACGCCTCTATGCTTCCATCCGGGAGAGCAATGGATATACGGGTTTTCCCATGACGTGCTGGGTCGGCTTATAGAAGTGATCTCCGGTCACACTCTGGGTGAATATCTGGCGGATACGATTTTCAAGCCTCTGGGACTTAAAGATACGGCGTTTTACGTGCCCCAGGAAAAACAGAACAGAGTAGTAACGCCTTACAGGCTTGGCCCAAATGGACTGAAAGAGATAAAGAACTCAGACAATGATAACGCGTCTGCCAATCCTCCGGCCTTTGAGTCGGGCGGAGGAGGCCTTTGTTCCACTATGGATGACTGTGCCAAATATGCCCAAATGCTGCTTAATAACGGCAAGCTGGGAAGTGAGCGCATTCTTTCCAGAAAGACCATAGAGCTTATCAGGACAAACCATTGTGAAACATCAATGTTAAAACCTGCGTTCTTTGGCCACATGGCCGGCTACGGATACGGTCTGGGTGTAAGAACCATGTTAAGCACCGCCGAATCCGGACTCAACGGTTCTGTTGGCGAATGGGCGTGGGATGGTTATATGGGTACATATTACTGCGTGGACCCGGCTGAAGAAATGACGGCACTTTTCTTTATCCAGCTCGTATCGGGGATCAACAGCGATCTTCAGCGCGGGTTTGTTCAAACTGTATACGGAGCCATTGATGACTAGAAACGAAGATTAAACGATGATAAACATATAAGCCCTTAATTCCTTGAAACTCCCGTTTCATTTTGATAAGATTGCATAAGTAAATGTACGCACCAAGCAAGCAACCGGTTATCAGAGCTTTTCCGGATATCAAAGTTAATGAGCCAAGGATATCCAAATTTGTGATTTTCCTCGTCAAATTGCTAGCAAGGTTGTATCTTTTTCTTTTTCTTGGTGTGGCCAGGATAGTTTTGAAGGGAGAAAAATACCTGTTTGAGGCGTTTGAGCGGGCTTTGTCCGGAAAAAGCCGCTGTATAATTGCCTTTCGTCATCCAAACGGCGGGGAACCCCAACTGTTGACCTGGTTTTTCCTTTTCAAGTTAAGAAGACTCGCTTTAAAGGCGGGTGTAAGATTCGCGCGGTGGCCCCATGCCGTATTTGTGTACGGCTACGAAGTAGTCCGCTGGGGCGGCTGGGTGGCAAGGTTCATCATGCCGAATATGGGCGCAATGCCGATTCATCATGCCAAAATGGACAGCAAGGGAATGGCAAGGATTTTCGCCGCCATCGCTAACGGCCCTTATCCGGTCGCGTTGGCGCCCGAGGGCCAGGTTTCTTATACAGTCGATGCCGTTCCACGGCTGGAACCAGGGGTTATACGCATTGGTTTCCAGGCGGCTAAACAGATCGCGGCAAAAGGCCTGGATTGCCCTTTGGAAATTCTTCCCATATCGGTTCATTTTCGTTTCGGGTCCTGGGGCAACTTTACGATCGAATTGCTCCTTAAAAAGATTGAAAAACTTTGCGGGCTTTCCGGTAAGGGCAGGAAGAAAATGTTTTTCATCGAGAGGGTGAAGCAATGCAGGGATCACATCCTTGAAGTTATTGAAAAGCGCTACCAAATCAAATCAGAAACTTCTGCGTCTTTTGAGGAACGCCTTGAGAGGGTAATCAATATAGCTCTGGAAACTTCTGAGCGGATGTTGGGCGAAAAAGGCGAGGGAGATTTTTTCGCCAGGATGTACAGGGTGCGCCAGATCTGCTGGGATCGAATTTTCCTTCCTGGAATTGATAATTTGGAAGGTATGTCAGGAGTTGAGCGCTGTTCCGTGGATCTGAAAGCCGGAGAGGCGTGGTATATCGCGCGGCATATGGAGCTGGTGGATTTTTGCTGGTACTATCGCGTTCCGCTTCCGGCGGAAGAAACGGTCATTCATAAAAAGGTTGAATATGTTCAGAACCTCTGGGATTTCGCCAGCCGCAGCATGGGGGGCGCGTTCCGGAACAGGGTAAATATTCTCCCGCGAAAAGTAATTATCCATAGCGCCCCGGTAATTAACCTAACCGAGCGCCTTCCGGCCTATAACAAAGACAAGAAGGCGGAGCTTGCCTCGGCTATGTCGGACTTGGAAAAAGCTTTTCTCAACTGCATTGCTGAAGCGAACGGCATTGCGGACGGCAGGAAAAATTAGCGGCGTTTGCGGACAAGTTCCCACTGGCTGACCAACATTCCGCAGAGCATGAAGCTAAAACCAATAATGGTTCGTATTCCCGCCGGTTCATGCAGCAGCATGATACCGCCAACGGCGGCGAAGAAACCTTCCAGGCAGAGAATGATCGTTGCGTGCGCCGGCGGGGCGTACTGCTGGGCTACCACCTGCAAAGTATAACCGATGCCCGCTGAGCCAAAAGCGCCGTAAAGTATGGGAATTATTGCGCCTGAAACAAGCGCAAAAGGAATGTTTCCTGATGAGAGGCCGCTTATCAGTGCCGGGAAACTTTTCCAGCTTACCAGGTCGGATGAGGATAAGGAAGATGAAGATAAGGATAAAAGCCAGCGTGAAAGAAACGGCTCCGCCAAAAAAGCGGCGATAAGGGCGTAAAGGCCGGTAAAAGCAAACTGCCCGGAAGAAAGCGCTATGGGATCGGTTTTCTGCACCAGTCGGTCAATGACAAGCACATGAAAAGCCCAAAACACCGCGCTGACAGAGATGATTATGTCCCCGATATTAATGTCTGTTAAAGGGCCGGAGGAGCTTAAGAAATAAAGCCCCGTAAAAGTGAGAATCGCGCCAATCCACGTGGCTTTTCCCGTGCTTCTGCCCAGAAATATTCCAAAAATTGGCGTAAATATTACATAGAGGCCGGTGATAAACCCCGCGTTTCCGGCGGTGGTGAACATTATTCCCAGTTGCTGAAAGGCAACCGCGATGAATAGACAGGTTCCGGCAAAGAACGATGAAAAGAGGAGGCCGCTTTTTTGATTCGGTTTAAGGCGGCGGCGCCACGCGATTAGCGGCAGAAGCGAGATGCTTCCTAAAGGAAAACGAATCGCGTTGAATGTAAAGGGCCCAACATACTGCATCCCTGAACGCTGCGCGACAAAGCCGAATCCCCATACAGCGGCGGTCAACAAAAGCAACAGATCCGCGCCTAAAACACGCTTGTCCATGGGAATGTAGCCAAGCCTTGTTTAGTTGGTTTCTTCCCTGAGTATTGCTTCCTGAAAACCGTTATTTGCAAGTATTTGCGCTATTGCCTGTATTTCACTTGCCTTGAGCCCCGCAAGTACGACGCGGTAGAACTCCCCGTTTTGCTCGTAAGCGGGATTCAGGCCAGCGTTCTTAAGCTTTTCAAACGCGTTAAGAGCGTTTCGCGGAACTGTAAACGCCCCAACCTGGAGGCGGTAAGATTTTGAGCTTATGGCTGGTGGAATGCCTCCAACAATTTTTGCCGCAGGCGCATTGTAGAATTCCTCAACCATTGGTGAATCAGGCGGGACGTTGACAATTTCCAGCCGGGTAGCTGGCTGCTGGGCAACCTGAACCTCTGGGGTAGCCAGAGCTGTACTTGGCTTTTGCTTAATGAGTTCTTCTCCTGGTATCGGCCCCAATACAGGCCCTAAAACGGCGTTCAGGGCTTTTTCGACGATCACCGGGGCCGTTCCGGTATTAATCATATCCAGGGCTTCCGCCGCCGCCATTGATAGATCGATAATTCTGGCGGCGACAAAGGGCCCCCGGTCGTTTACCCGGATCGTCACCTGCTTCATATTTTGTTTGTTGGTTACCGTTAAGATGGTTCCGAAGGGCAGAGTCGGATGAGCTGCGGTAAAAAGGCCGGGATTGAAAATCTCCCCGTTAGCCGTTGGTCTGCCCTCAAATTCCTTGCCGTACCAGGAAGCAATCCCTTCCTGCCTGAAGGGCTCGTTATTAGTCGTTTGAGCGGCGGAAAAAACCGTGACAATTGAAAGAATTAATAAAGCGAAAATATACCTTTTCATATCATATATATCGGCAGAGAAGATAAACCCCCTTGCAAATTCCCCCTAAAAATGAGAAATTAATCTTATTGGATCGTAAAGTTGCCCTGTTTAGAAAAAAAAAAAACGCAAACTCCGGGCGGTTTGAATGCAACAATGCAGTAAACAAGAGAAAAAACATGGAGCAAGTTTTTTACCCAATGGGTAAGGAGTTACAAAATGAAGATTAAAATAAGACTGAGCATCATGATGATCGTAATTGTGCTGATCGTGGCGGGCGGCATTGCCGTCATCGAACTGGTGCAGGCATCCAGCATAGCCATGAACCTGTCCAAGCAGAAAAACATGTACATGGCCCGCCAGTACGCAAAGGAGTGGGACGGCAAAATAGACGGCTACATAAAGATCCTGCAAACCCTGTCGGACGTAATGAACTTTTACGAAAACCTGGACCCGGCGGGACGGCGCCAGGAGTACGAAAACACGATGCGGTCCGTTTTCGAGGACGTGCCCGAATTTATCCGAATGTTTACCGTCTGGAAGCCGAACGCCATCGACGGCATGGACAGCCGCTACATAGGCAGGACGGGATCAACCGCGTCGGGGCAGTTCGCCTATTCCCTGACAAGGGAAAGCGGGCAGATAACGGCCATGACCAGCGTCTTCGTCCAGGACGCGATGAACCACCTTACCGGGCCCAACAGCAAGACAGTCGAAATGGCCGACCCCATCCTTATCAAGCTGTACGGAAAAGACACCTGGTGCTACAGAGTCATGGTCCCCATCATAAACAAGCGCCTCGGCGAATCGGTCGGGGTCATTAGCTGCCTGTTTAACATAGACATGATCCAGCCCCTGGTACAGCAGACCATGGATGAACCAAACGGAATATACAGCATGGCGATCTACACCAGCACCGGGTTTATCCTTGCAAACTACCTGCCGGAGCTGATAGGGATGCAGCTGGCCGAAGTGGAAACGCAGTACGGGAAATACCTCACCACCGTTTCCAATGCCGTCAAAACCGCCGTAGAATGGGAAGGCTCCTCCTACGACCCCGAGATGAAAACGACCATGGTAATGTCCATAGCCCCAATCCCCCTGTCGGCCTCCCCGACGACATGGTCGGTAATGGTCGGCTCGACGGAAGCCTACATCAAGCAGGACGTCAACTCCATGACGCGGTTCGTCATCATTTTGGCGTCGATAGCCATCGTAGTCGCGATGGTAGTCATATACTTCGTCCTGGACAACACCACCAAGCCAATCGTCATGGTAGCGGACACCCTGAAGGAGATTTCCGAGGGCGAGGGCGACCTGACGCACCAGATTGCCGTCCACTCCGAAGACGAGGTAGGAGACCTTGCCAAATACTTCAACAAGACGCTTGAAAAGATCAAAAACCTGGTGATCCTCATCAAAAACCAGGCCGGCATACTGAAGGACATCGGCAACGGCCTTTCCAGCAACATGATCGAGACTGCGGCTGCGGTCAACGAGATCACCTCCAGCATCCAGTCCATCAAGGGCCGCGTGATCAACCAGAGCGCCAGCGTGACCGAGACCAACGCGACAATGGAGCAGGTAATAAACAACATCGGCAAGCTCAACGGCCATATAGAAAACCAGAGCCATAACGTTTCCCAGGCCTCGTCCGCCATAGAGGAAATGGTAGCCAACATCGGGTCGGTGACCAACACGCTTGTCCACAACACCGCCAACGTAAACACGCTAAAAGAAGCGTCCGAAGTAGGGCGGGCCGGGTTGCAGGAAGTCGCGACGGACATCCAGGAAATAACCCACGAATCGGAGGGCCTGATGGAAATCAACGCGGTAATGGAAAACATAGCCGGACAAACGAACCTGCTTTCGATGAACGCGGCGATAGAGGCCGCCCACGCGGGGGCAGCCGGGAAGGGCTTTGCCGTGGTCGCCGACGAGATACGCAAGCTGGCGGAAAGTTCCGGCGAGCAGTCCAAGACGATAGGCAACGTTCTGAAAAAGATATCGGAATCGATCAAAAAAATCACGCGCTCCACCGACAACGTGCTTACCAGGTTTGAGGCGATCGACACGGGAGTCAAGACGGTGTCGAACCAGGAAGAAAACGTCCGCAATTCCATGGAAGAGCAGGGGCAGGGAAGCAGGCAGGTCTTGGACAGCGTCGGCGGTTTGAACGAGCTTACCGAGCGGGTAAGGGGCAGTTCCGAGGAAATGCGTATTGGAAGCCAGGAGGTTATGCGCGAATGCAAGAACCTTGACAAGGCGACGGTCGAAATAACCGGCGGGATGAACGAGATGTCTACCGGCGCGGAGCAGATAAACATAGCGATACACAATGTCAACGAGATGACCCAAAAGAACCGTCAAGCCATTGACGATTTGCTAAAGGAAGTTTCGCGCTTCAAAGTGGAGTAACAAAACGCTTCACATTTTCATCTGTTTGGATGGAGATAAGTAATGGGGTCAAATATTGAAAAAACTGAAAAGGCGGCGGCGGACTTTCAGTCCGTGGACCTTCAGTCTGCGGACTTATCCGGGCGCCGCGCCGCCATTGTAGAAGCTTTAAGCAAATCAGTTGAGATATTTGCCGCCCATAAAGAAGAAACATTTGAAGAAGTAATGACCAATGGCATACGGCCTTTTGCGGACGCGGTTGGCATTGACCGCATAGTCTTTTATAAGCTGGCAGACGTTGAAGGGGGCAAACGCCTTGGGCAAGTCTACCGCTGGGACAAGTCGGAAGGCGGCCTTATGTCTCTTGCCGATGAATTAAAGGTTTTGCCCAATCTTCCGGTTTTAGATAACTATATTTCGATAACATCGCAGGGCGGCTGTGTACGGCTCCGGAAAAGCGATTATACAGAAGAGATGGATGCCTTCCTGCGTGTCTATGGCATATTATCATTATTGATACTGCCCATTTTTACGCATGGTGAGCTTTGGGGCGATATCAGTTTTCAGGATCACACCAACGACCGTTATTTTGACGAAGACTGCTCCGATTTGCTGTATACCGCGGCGCGTATATTTTCAGCCGAGGTTATCAGAGAGGAAATGAAACGCCGCGGAAAAAAGGAAGCCGCGCTGAACAGAGCCGCTATCATATTTATCTCGCAAAATGAAGATACGTTTGAAGCCACCATGACGGCTGGTATTAGGGAAATCGCCGATGCGTTCAATCTGGACAGGTTTTCCATTTGGCGCAATTTATTTAGGCCTGACGCAATACATGTATCGCAAATATACCGCTGGGATAGAGAATCCGGCGGGACTACCATGCCGACAAAAGGCCTGGAGGATGTTACTTATGCCCAGCTTGCGCCAAGATGGGAAAAACTTTTAGCGTCAGGCGAAACAATAAACAGTCCGGTAAGATTTCTGCCCGAAACGGCTATGCTGAAATCATTTGGCTGTGTGACGGCATTTATCACGCCTTTGTTTATCAACAACGTTTTTTGGGGCTTCGCCCTTCTTGAAGACCGCCGCAATGAGCGCTTTTTTGAAAAGGACGGCATTGATATGCTTCGCTCGGCGGCGTTTCTGTGCGCAAACACCGTCATACGCGCCGACATGGAACGTGAAATAGCCGACGCTAACGAATTTAACAGCGCCATCCTTGACTCGTCGCCTTTTTGCTTAACTGTTTTTGATGAAAACGCCTGCCCTATTGACTGCAACGATTATAATTTGAAAACAATGGTGACAACAAAGAAGTACTATCTTGAGCATTTTCACGAATTTTCGCCTGAATTCCAGAGCGACGGGAAAAATTCCAAAGATAAGGCTATAGAGATGATTAAACGCGCGCTGGGCGGCGAAAGCAAAGTGTTTGAGTGGACACACCGTACTTCTACTGGAGAGCTTATTCCTTTTGAAGTTACGTTGACGCGCGTGATGAATAATGGAAAATATGTGGCGCTGGGTTATCAATATGACCTGCGCAATATTAAAAAAATGGAAGAAAACATACACGAGCAGGGTGAGCAGCTCAAAATCAGGCTGGAACAACAGGAACTGATCTCCGAACTATCCCGGGGGTTTATTTCTTCCGGCGATTCGCAAACGCTGGTGCAGGAAGCCGTCGCTAAACTGGGACGCTACCATAATGTGTCATTAGTGTTTGTTTTCGCTATGGATTATCAGCGTAAAGATATATATCTGGCGTATCATTGGTGCGCTGATGACGTGTCGCCGCGGAACGCCATAGCCAATCTGTTTGAATATTTGAGCTCCATTTTCCCAGAAACTCTGCCCGACAGCACCACAGTGCCGATAGTTGTCTGCGATGATACCGCCACCAGCCACGAGGCGGTTTTTCAGGCGCTTTATGCCATTGATGTAATGGCGGTTATAGGCGCGCCGCTTTATGTTGACGGCCACTTATGGGGGGTAATGTGCGTAGAACAGAGCCTTACGCCGCGCAAGTGGACGCAAAATGAAAAAAGATTTGTCGCCATTACGGCAAGTACCATCGCGGGCGTAATAATGCGCGACATCTATACCATAAAACTTAAAGAAGCGCTGAGTAAGGCGATGGAAGCAAGCAAGGCAAAAAGCGATTTCCTATCCAACATGAGCCATGAAATACGCACGCCCCTGAACGCGATAACCGGCATGACGACAATCGGCAAGAACGCGAAAGATATGGAGCGCAAAGACTACGCTCTGGACAAGATAGAAGGCGCGTCAACACACCTTCTCGGCGTTATAAACGATGTGCTCGATATGTCAAAAATCGAGGCGAATATGCTGGAGTTGTCGCCATGTGAGTTTAATTTTGAAAAGATGCTGCAAAAAGTAGTCTCGGTAATCAATTTCCGCGTGGAGGAAAAACGGCAAAACCTTGCAGTACATCTTGACAACAAAATTCCCAAGACCCTGATAGCCGATGATCAGCGTCTGGCCCAGGTAGTTACCAATCTTTTGAGCAACGCGGTTAAATTCACGCCTGAAGAAGGTTCCATTATTCTAAACGCAAATTTTATAGAGGAAAAAAAAGGTCTTTGTACCATACAGCTTTCAGTAACCGACACGGGGATTGGAATAAGCGCGGAACAGCAAAAACGCCTGTTCAGTTCTTTTCAGCAGGCGGAGAGCAGCACAACGCGCAAATACGGCGGCACGGGGCTGGGTCTTGCTATTTCCAAAAAAATAGTAGAGATGATGGGCGGTAAAATATGGATAGAATCAGAACCCGGAAAAGGCTCAACTTTTATTTTTAACATTCAGGCAATGCGCGGTACGGAAGAAAAGCGCGGACTTTTGACCTCTGATATAAATTTGAAAAACGTCCGTATTTTAATCGTTGACGATGACCCGGACATTTTGGCGTATTTCCTTGATATAACGCAGAGGTACGGTGTATTATGCGAGACCGCCGCAAGCGGAGAAAAAGCGCTTGAGCTTATAGATCAAAAGGGCGGTTACCATATCTATTTTATAGACTGGAAAATGCCGGGCATGGACGGCATACAGCTTGCCCATGAAATAAAGGCGCGTGTATCCGAAAATTCCATTGTAACAATGATTTCCGCTGTCGAGTGGAGCGCGATTGCCGAAGAAGCGAAAGCGGCAGGCGTTGACAAATTCCTGCCCAAGCCCCTGTTCCCTTCCGCAATCGCGGAAATCATTGATGAGTGTCTTGGCATTGACAACCAACCGCACGAAGAAACGCATGCGGCTGATGTTACCGGTATATTTGCCGGGCGCCGCATACTGCTGGCTGAAGATGTGGAAATTAACCGCGAAATTGTGCAGGCTTTGCTTGAACCGACAAAGCTGGAGATAGACTGCGCGGAAAACGGCGTTGAAGCCGTCAGTATGTTCAGCGAAGCCCCAACTCGATACGACTTGATTTTCATGGACGTGCAGATGCCCGAAATGGACGGCTATGAAGCGACACGGCATATCCGGTCGCTGGACAATCCCAGGGCAAAAACCGTTCCGATTATAGCAATGACCGCCAACGTATTCAAAGAAGATATTGAAAAATGTCTCACTGCCGGCATGAACAGCCACGTTGGCAAGCCTCTGGATTTTGAGGAAGTTATAAACAGACTTCGCTCATATTTAGAGGTGGAAAAAAGATGAAAATTAAAGTATCGGAAATTTTTTCAAAACGTCCGCTTTATGTTCAAATACTGTTTACGAGCTTCTCGTTTCTGGCAATGGTTGTATTAAGCTACATCTTCACCAGCAGAATCGTGCGGGCCAATCTTGAACGCAATATTGAAAGCATGCTTGATTATATAGAATCTGAAATTAACTATGATCTGCTGGAATCACGCACGATACTGGACGATTTTGCGCAATCCGTACAAAGCTTAACCCTGCACGGGTATGATGCCGCAAAACTGACCGCTTATAACGAGGATATATCAAGTAATCTTTTATTAAAAAATAATGACACTTTCAGCCCTAACGGTCCGTTTGGCTATATCGAAAAATCTCCGGAGGGGCCATTCTTTTTTAACGGCATTGGCTGGCATCCGCCGGATAGTTGGCAGCCGCCTGAGCGTCCCTGGTACAAAGCCGCCCTCAAGGCAGGCAATGACATCGCGGAAACAGAACCGTTTGCCGATACGGTAACAGGCGAAACTGTTTTTTCCTATTCCCGCTGTATTTTTGATAACGAGGGGAAGCGTTTAGGCGTTGTCGCTATTGATGTACGGGCCGGCCATATCGGGGAAATTGTTATTAATATCATTTCCGAAGACGACAACAGCTATGGAATATTGGCCAGTCAGGATTTAACAATAATCGGCCATTCCAACCCCGAATTTGTCGGAATGAAAATGTACGATCCGTTAATCCCCACTTCTTTTTTTACTGATGAATTATTACGCACGGGAAAGGTTTCGGAAGTTATATGGGTTAACTGGAAAGGCGAAAATGTCGTTGGCTTTTTCAGAACGCTTTCCAATGGATGGCGTCTGGGTATTTTCGCGCAAAAAAGTCTGTATTATAAACCTGTAAACAATATGGCAATAACCCTTAGTATATTGGGCATTGTCCTTGCCGGGGTGTTGATCGTCGTACTGATTCGCGTTGACGCGGCAAAGAACAAATCTGATATAGAAAACAGGCATAAAAGCGCGTTCCTTGCCAATATGAGCCACGAGATAAGAACGCCGATGAACGCCATAATCGGCATGATCAAGATAGGCAAGTCCGCGCCAAATATTGAGCGCAAAGATTACTGCCTAACGAAAATAGAAGACGCGTCGAACCACCTGCTGGGCGTAATCAACGACATTCTGGACATGTCAAAAATCGAAGCCAACAAATTCGAGCTTTATCCGGTAGAGTTCGAGCTTGAAAAAGTGCTGCGGCGCGTAGTGAATGTCGTCAATTTCCGCATTGAAGAAAAGCACCAAAAATTTTCCGTGCATACCGACCGCTCAATTCCCCGCACTCTCATAGGGGACGACCAGCGGATAGCGCAGGTCATTACCAATTTATTGGGAAACGCAATCAAGTTCACGCCGGAAAAAGGCTCGATTTCCCTTGCCGTGCGCCTTGTGGATAAAGAAAAAAATCTCTGCACCCTGCAATTTTCGGTAAGCGATACCGGAATCGGAATAAGCCCCGAACAGCAGGAAAAGATTTTCCAGTCTTTTGAACAGGCGGAATCCAGCACGACCCGCAAATACGGCGGCACGGGGCTTGGGCTTGCGATTTCCAAAAGCATAGTGGAAACGATGGGCGGCAAAATATGGGTTGAATCAGAACACGGAAAAGGCTCCACATTTATTTTTACGATTCAGGCAATGCGCGGCACGGAAGAAAAGCGCGGACTTCTGGCCCCCGACATAAATTTGAAAAGCGTCCGCATTTTGGCCGTTGACGACGACCAGGACATTTTGACGTACTTCCTGGAAATAGCGCAGAGCTTTGGCTTGTCCTGCGACACGGCTTTAAGCGGGGAGAAAGCCCTTGGGCTTATAAGCCAAAAGAACGGCTACCACATCTATTTTATCGACTGGAAAATGCCGGGCATGGACGGCATACAGCTTGCCCATGAAATAAAGGCGCGCGGGCCTGAAAAGTCCGTTGTAATAATGATTTCCGCCGCCGAATGGAGCGCGGTCGCCGAAGAAGCGAAAGCGGCAGGCGTCGACAAATTCCTGTCCAAGCCCCTGTTCCCTTCCACCATTGCGGAGGTCATAAACGAATGTCTCGGCGTAGACAAGCAACAGGTGGAACAGTCGCAGGCAGCAGACATTGCGGGCGTATTTGTAGGAAAGCGTATACTGCTGGTTGAAGACGTGGATATTAACCGCGAAATAGTCCAAACCCTGCTGGAGCCGACGCAGCTGGATATAGACTGCGCGGAAAACGGCGCGGAAGCCGTCCGAATGTTTGCCGAAGCCCCGCATAAGTACGACGTAATTTTCATGGATATACAAATGCCCGAAATGGACGGCTATGAGGCTACGCAGCGCATCAGGGCGCTGGAAGTGGGAACTGGTTCCGCTTCCCAAAGCGCCCGCAGGGTGCCGATTATTGCAATGACAGCCAACGTATTTAAAGACGATATTGAGAAATGCCTTGCTGCCGGCATGGACAGCCATGTAGGCAAGCCGGTGGATTTCGAGGAAGTTATGAAAAGCCTTCACTCATATTTGGACAGATTATGAAATGGTTTAATAATCTGAAAATCAAGTCAAAAATGATTATCGGTTTTGTGCTGATTATCGTGATGTTGACGGGTATGGCTTTGTTCGCGATAAACCGGCTGGATAAGGTCGCGGATATATACGGCAACACAATCAAATACCCCGTGGGCGTAAAAAACGCCGTTCTAATGGCGCAGTCCGAGTACCGTGATATGCGCCGGATTACGAACTCCATGATCGCGTACGCGCCGCTGAAAGATAGCGCAAGGATCGACAAGTTGTATCAGGAAGCTTTGTCGGCCTATGAGTCGGCTGTGAATACTATACGGGAATTTGAGGAACTTATAGAAGCAAACCCTCTTTTGAAGGAAGAAGAGAGGAGAGTACGGCTTGAGCACGCCAATGTACTCATGAACTATATACGACAATACAAAAACGAGGCTTGCGACCCTATAATGAATGCCGCGCGTATCGGCGATTATGACCGGTGCATAGAGATAGCCGGAAATCTGGGATCTTTCGCAAACGAAGTAAGAGCGCAGACTATTGAATTGTACGAGCTGGCGAGTGCAATAGAGGAAAGATCAAGCGGCAACGCGTCGCTTATCGCCGACCAATCAAAGATGCTGCTGGCTGTAATTATCATGGTTTCTGTTGCTATTTCAGCTATATTGGCTTTGTTGATTGCCTCGCTCATCGCAAAACCCATCAGATATATGACCGAAGTAGCCAATAACGTGGCGGAAGGCAATCTAAACGTAAATATCGACACTTCTGCGGAAGACGAAACAGGTATGCTGGCAAAGAGTTTCGCGAATATCGTAAACGTTGTCAATTTGCTTACCACGGATTTGAAAGATTTAAGCAAACACTTTCATGCTGATGTGAAACTGGACGCGGCGCATTTCAGCGGCGCGTACGGTGAGGTCGTGGAAAGCATAAATTTTTTCGTTGCCGCCGCCCTCAGCGCCCAGGAATCGGCGATGCACACCGTGTCGGCCATGTTTGAGTCAAATCCCCATATCAACATATTATTTGACGACGCTTTCAAAATAATCGACTGCAATCCCGAAGCTGTCACTTTCTTTGGCTTCAATACCAGGGAAGAACTGCTTGACGGATTTGTTGACTATGTATATAAGGCTCTTCCGCCCGTACTTTCCAACGGGGAGCGCCCCGAGACTCTGTCCCAGCGGCTGACGACCGCCGTCGTAGAGGGCAAGGTCAAATTCGAAACGGAGCTGCATTTAGACGGCGTCATACGCAGATTTAGTGTTGATTTCAGGAAAATACCCTATAAAGGCAGCTTTGCCGTGGTCGCCTATATATTTGATATGACAGAAATGTTTCAGCGGGAAATGCAGCTGGCGCGCGCCAGGGAAATAAATGAACTGCAGCTTACCAAACTGAATCTGGTTGTCAAGGCAACCAAAATCGGCCTGTGGGATATGGAAGTGATACAGGACGATCCGGTAAATCCAAACAATACTTTCGTATGGTCGGACGAATTCAGGCGTATGCTTGGGTATACGGATGAGAGTGATTTCCCCGACTTGCTTAGCAGTTGGAGCAACCTGTTGCACCCGGAGGATAAGGAAGCGGCGCTGGACGCTTTCGCAAAACATATACTCGATAAAACGGGCAAGACTTCCTACGACGTAGAATACCGCCTTTTGCGCAAAACCGGAGAATACGCCTATTACCGCGCTTCAGGAGAGTCCATCCGCGACAAGGACGGCAACGCCATACGAGTCGCCGGTGCGCTCATGGATATTACTGATACAAAGAATATGATGCTGGACAAGGATCGGCAAAAGGAGGAGGCGGAAGCCGCTAACCGCGCGAAAAGTACCTTCCTTAGCACAATGAGCCACGAAATACGCACGCCGATGAACGCCATAATAGGCATGATCAAGATAGGCAAGTCCGCGTCAAACGCTGAACGCAAAGATTACTGTCTTATGAAAATAGAAGACGCGTCGAACCACCTGCTCGGCGTGATTAACGACATCCTGGATATGTCAAAAATCGAAGCCAACAAATTCGAGCTTTATCCGGTGGAATTCGAGCTTGAAAAAATGCTCCGGCGCGTGGTGAATGTCGTCAATTTCCGCATAGACGAAAAGCACCAAAAATTCTCCGTGCATACCGACCGCTCAATTCCCCGCACTCTCATAGGGGACGACCAGCGGTTAGCGCAGGTCATTACCAATTTATTGGGAAACGCGGTCAAATTCACGCCGGAAAAAGGCTCAGTTTCCCTTGCCGTGCGCCTTATCCAGCAGGCAAACAACCTCTGTACCCTGCAATTCTCGGTAAGCGATACCGGAATCGGTATGACCCCCGAACAGCAGAAAAAGATTTTCCACTCTTTTGAACAGGCGGAATCCAGCACGACCCGCAAATACGGCGGCACGGGGCTTGGGCTTGCAATTTCCAAAAGCATTGTAGAGATGATGGACGGCAAGATATGGGTTGAATCGGAACCCGGAAAAGGCTCCACGTTTATTTTTACGATTCAGGCAATGCGCGGCACGGAAGAAAAGCACGGGCTTTTGGCCCCTGACATAAATTTGAAGAACGTCCGCGTTTTGGCAGTTGACGACGACCCGGACATTTTAGCGTACTTCATGGACATAGCGCAGAGGTTTGGCTTGTCCTGTGACACGGCTTCAAACGGGGAAAAGGCGCTTGAACTCATAAGCCAAAAAAACAGCTACCATATCTATTTTATAGACTGGAAAATGCCTGGTATGGACGGCATACAGCTTGCCCACGAAATAAAGGAGCATGGGTCTGAAAAGTCAATCGTAATAATGATTTCCGCCGCAGAATGGAGCGCGGTTGCCGAAGAAGCGAAAGCGGCAGGCGTTGACAAATTCCTGTCCAAGCCCCTGTTCCCTTCCACCATCGCGGAATTGATCAACGAATGTCTCGGCGTGGACAAGCAACGGACGGAACAGTCGAAGGCCGCAGAGATTGCGGGCATATTTGCCGGAAAGCGCATACTGCTGGTTGAAGACGTTGAAATTAACCGCGAGATAGTCCAAACCCTGCTGGAGCCGACGCGGATGGATATAGACTGCGCGGAAAACGGCGCGGAGGCCGTCCGAATGTTTGCCGAAGCTCCGCATAAGTACGACGCAATTTTCATGGACGTGCAGATGCCGGAAATGGACGGCTACGAAGCCACTCAGCGTATCAGGGCACTGGAAGCGGAAACTGGTTCCGTTTCGCAAAGCGCCCGCAGGGTGCCGATCATAGCGATGACCGCCAACGTATTCAAAGACGATATTGAGAAATGCCTCGCTGCCGGCATGGACAGCCATGTAGGCAAGCCGCTGGATTTCGAGGAAGTTCTGAAAAGCCTTCACTCATATTTAGGTTAATGGTTAACGCTATTAACAACCCAAAACAGCCAGCATAATCGCTTTGATGGTGTGCTTTCGGTTTTCCGCCTCGTCCCAGGCGCGGCTCCTGGGGCCGTCGATTATGTCCGCCGTAACTTCCTCGCCTTTTACTGCGGGAAGGCAGTGGAGGAAGATCGCATCCCTCCGCCCGGTTTTTTCCATCAGGTCCTGATTCACCTGATAGGGACGCAGAAGCTTTTCCCGTTCCGCCCTTTTTTCTTCTTCCCCCATGGAAACCCACACGTCGGTGTAGATCGCGTCCGCTCCTCCGACTTCGTCAATTCTATCGGTAATCCTGATCTTTGCTCCCGTTTCCGCGGACAGGGGAACGCACTTGTCCAGGAGGGACCATTCGGGACTCAGGGCGGCAGGGGTGATAATCGTAAAATTAATACCAAGCTTGGAACAGATCACGAGGAGAGAGCGGGCCACGTTGTTTCTGCCGTCCCCGACAAAGCAGATTTTCTTTCCTTTGCATGGCCCAAAGCTTTCTTCCAGGGTCATGATGTCCGCCAGAACCTGGGTGGGGTGATATTCGTCGGTAAGCCCGTTTATAACCGGAACACCGGAATATATTGCCAGGTTTTCGACCGTGGCCTGCTTAAAACCCCTGAACTCGATGATGTTGAACATCCTTCCAAGCACGCGGGCGGTATCTTCAACAGATTCCTTACCTCCCAGTTGTATGTCCTGGGTGGAGAGAAACACGGAGTGTCCCCCTTCTTCGCCAAAGGCGGTTTCAAAGGCGCATCTTGTGCGGGTGGAACGTTTCTCGAAAATCATGGCAAGGGTCTTGCCGATGAAGCGCTGTTTGGTTTCTCCCCGGTGGCTTTCGGCCTTTACAGTTTTTGAAAGCTCAAGCAAATAGCGGATGTCATCGGCTTCAAAATCCAGCCAGGTGATAATCGATTTGCCTTTTAGTCGTTCGCCAGCCATAAAATCTCCTTAAAGCAAAAAAATTGTAATTAAGAGTATATTTTTTTAGAAAAATAAACGCAATAGAATTACTCCATTGACAACACCTATACATTTGTATAGTATTTAAGCATGGAACGGGCAATCGCTCACCTCAACATCGTGGGATTTCGGGCGGCAGTAGCGGCGCTGGAGGATAAAAGGCTCCTTGGCCGCCCCTATGCCATTGCCGGTGGGAAGGGAGGGCGCGCTGTGGTTTGGGATGTTTCCCGCACGGCGCTGGAAGGTGGCGTAAAACCCGGCATGGTTTTGGCGGCGGCAGAAAGGCTGGTCAGGGATCTGGCGGTTTTGCCGCCCAATCCGGCGGCTTGTCAGAAGGTAAACGGCTTCCTTGAAACCCTGATAGCCCGCTATGCCCCTGTCTGGCAGAACGATGGTGGCGGAAACCTATACCTTGACATAACAGGCACGAAAAAGCTGTTCGGGCCGCCTGCGGATTGTACATGGCGCGTATCAAAGGAGGTAAAGAAGGAAATAGGGCTTGAAATGGCGGCGGCGGCGGCAATTAACAAATTGACATGCAAGGTGGCAAGCCGCGTGATCCGGCCCGTGGGCTTTTTGGACATCCATCCCGGGGACGAAGCGGCTTTTTTGGCCAATAAAAATCTCGCCCTTTTGCCGGGTATGGGGCCGCTCCTTATGCGGACGGCGGCGGTTGCCGGTTTTAGGAAAATCGGGGAAATCGCGGCCCTTGGCGGAGGGGAGGCTGTTTCCCTCTTTGGGAGAAAGGGCCTTTTGCTCAGGGATTCCGCCCTCGGCATTGACGATTCTCCTGTGGAGGGCGGCGCAGGAAAGCGCCGGATTAAACTAAGGGCGGATTTTCCTGAGGACGTGATAGACGAAGAAATAATCAGGGGGGCTTTGGCTTCGCTTGTAGAGGACGGAGGGCTTCAAATGCGGCGGGATAAATTGGGTGCCCGCACGGTTTGCCTTGCGCTTGTTTACAGTGACGGCGTGGCTCTGAGCGGCAGGGAAAGAAGCAAGCGGCTGTTGATTTTGGAGAAGGACATTTTGGCGGCGGCGGAACGGGTTTACCGGAAAACTGCGGAAAGACGTGTCAGGATTAGCTCAATCTGCATTTCATTGGAGGATTTGGCCCCGCTGGGATATGAGGCGGATCTGTTCAGTTTTGAAGACGAGACAAAGGAATGGCGCTTGCAAAAGGCTGTAGATCTTATTCATGACCGCTACGGAAACAGGGCGGTTATGCGCGGGATAGTTTTTAGGGGCTGCCATATTGGGTGTTAGAAGGGCGTTCTTCTTTTTTATAGATGGGGATGTCATTGTAGAAAAGGGTATTGCCCCTGATGGCATAGGAAACAGAATCGCCAATGAGAATTTGGCCTTCGCTGATTTTGTAGGTACGAAGCCTAAGATTGTTTTGGGAGCTATAAATGCAGTATTTTTCATCAATAATTTCAATAGTGCTTTTGTTGTCTAAAACGGTTTCCACAGCAACCCAATTAGTACCTATAAGGTTTTTTGAGATTACATCATTTTGTTTGGAAGTTTTCATTTTTCCCCCTACAAGACAGGCTCCTAATGTCCGGCTATACAGAATATATAAAAATCCGGAATAGGAGACCACAAATAACGAGTGTAATTTTATGAAAATTCGTCTTGGCCTTTGTTCGGCTTATTCCTTGCTTTTCGGGGTACACAAGCCAGGGGAGCTGCTGGACAGGGCGGCTTCGTTCGGCGTGAAGGCGGCTTCAATTTGCGATTTGAATAATTTGTACGGGGTACATTCTTTTCTTGAGGAGACGAAAGAAAGGGGAATAAGGCCTGTCATCGGGACAGCTTTGTCAAAGAGCAAAGAAAAGGAAGTTGTGTATTGCTTTGTAGAGAATCGGGCGGGGTTTGGGCGGCTTTGCGAAATACTTACGGCACGGGGCAAGGATAAAGAACGTTTTGATCCCATTCCGCTCTTGAGGGAAAATTCCGGCGGCCTGGTTCTGGCCTCCTCCGACGAAGCGGCTTTATCCAACCTTGCGGGACGGGTAAAGCGCCTTTACGCGGCACTAACGCCAACCGGCGTAGGGGCGGCAAGCCTTGGCCGGAAACTCAACATACCGCTTGCCTTCATCGACGATTCGATTTTTCTTGAAGCGGAAGATTTCGCGGTTCACAGTGTGTTACGCGCTATCGCCCTTCTTAAAACAACAGGCAATTTGGCGCAAGATGACACGGCGGAAAAAGAACGGGTTTTAAAGCCCGCTAAAGAACTTAACCGGCTCTTAATGTCCTGGCCGGAAGCGGCAAAGGGAAGCGCCGAAATTGCGGAAATCTGCCAATTTAACACGCTGTTCAACGGCTTTATTTTTCCCTCTTACGGGGAAAATCCCGGCGCGGAGTTGCGAAAGCGGGTTTACGATGGCGCCCGCCTGCGTTACAAATCATTGGACGAAATAACGGTTAAGCGCATTGAATATGAGTTAAAGATAATAGAAAACGCGGGATTTTCGCCGTATTTTCTCCGCATGGATGACATTGTGAAAATGGCCAAAAACGTCAATGGCGCAGACAGAACGTGCGGGCGGGGTTCGGGGGCGGCTTCCATCGTTTCGTATACCCTTGGAATTACCAATGTCGATCCTATAAGGCACAACCTCTATTTTGAACGTTTTCTTAACCCCTCCCGCTCCGACCCGCCTGACATTGACGTAGACTTTGCATGGGACGAGCGGGACGATTTGATTAAGGCGGTGATACAGCAATTTGGCCCGGAATACTGCGCAAGGGTGGCCAATCATAATTTTTTCCGCCCCCGCTCGGCTTTGCGCGAAACGGCGAAGGCTTACGGCTTTTCGGATGGGGAGATTTCCAGGCATGAAAAGCGGCTTTTCGACTTGCGCGAAAATGTTGACGATGCTGACTCCCTGTGGAAAGAAATATACAAAATTGCCTCTCGCATAAAAGGGCTTCCACACGGGCTTGGAATGCACTGCGGAGGCCTTGTAATTACGCCGGAGCCAATCTGCCGTTTTGTCCCCGTCGAAAAATCCGCCGAGGGTTTTCCCCTTCTCGCGTGGGAGAAGGAAGGGACTGAAGCCGCCGGGTTTGTAAAAATCGATCTTTTGGGAAACAGGTCGCTGGCGGTTATCCGCGACGCGGTAATAAATATCAAAGAGCAAATACCAGAGAGTGATATTGAAGAAAAGTTGAGGCGAGCGGTTGATGACCGTGAAACTATAGAGGCCCTATCACGCGGCGACAGCATGGGGGTTTTTTACATCGAAAGCCCCGCGATGAGGCAGCTGCAAAAGAAAACCGGAGCCGGGGATTTTGAGCATATTGTGATTCATTCTTCCATTATCCGTCCGGCGGCCAACAAGTTTATCTCTGAATATGTGCGGAGGCTGAAGGGCGGAAAATGGGAGCCGCTCCATCCGCTTCTTGAAGGCATACTTGGTGAAAGTTACGGAATTCTCTGCTATCAGGAGGATGTCAGCAAAAGCGCCGTAGCCCTTGCTGGTTTTAACGAGGCGGACGCCGACAGACTGAGGAAGCTTATCGCGAAAAAAGCGGGCGGCGCGAAACTGGGAATATATGAAAAGCAGTTCTTTGAAGGCTGCCGCAAAAACGGAGTGGGGGAAGATGTAATTGAAAAAGTCTGGGCCATGATGCTGAGCTTTGACGGCTATAGCTTTTGCAAGCCCCACAGCGCCTCGTATGCGATGGTGTCTTTTCAGTCGGCGTATCTGCGGGTGCATCACCCCGCCGAGTTCATGGCGGCTGTTTTAAGCAACCAGGGCGGCTATTACCGCCCGCACGCCTATATAGCGGAAATTCGGCGTATGCGGCTCTTTACGCTTGGGCCCGATGTGAACCTTTCCCGCTGGAAGTATTACGGCTCAGGCAGGGATGTGGTTATCGGCCTGATGGCAATCAAAGGGCTGTCCGCTTCCGGGGCGAAAGCCGTCCTGGAAGAGCGGGGGCGGGGCGGGGACTTTACCTCGCTGGATAATTTTTCAAGGAGGGTAAGACTTAATCGCGATGATATTGTTGCCCTTTGCCCTGCCGGGGTTTTCGACAGCATTTCAGGCAGCCTTCCACGGAATTTGCAGGCTCGGCGGTTATTATCAATGAACAATGAGAAAATAGAAATGAGCAATGGAGAATTATTTTCAGCGGACGATACGCCTGTTATTGCTCCGGCTGCAAAAAGTGTACCTAAAACAGAAAATGACCTTTGGGAAGAATACAGGGCTTTGGGTTTCTTGCGGAATAACCACCCGCTGGCGTTATGGAGAAATGAAGTAATTGCCGTAAAGTACCGTGTCAAGGCTTCACATATTGCCGAGCATATCGAACAAAATGTTAAAATGATCGGCTGGCCTGTTACCCAAAAAGAAGTCTGGACTAAAGATGGGCTAGCCATGAATTTTTTAACTTTGGAAGACGAGACCGGCCTGTACGAAACGGTGATTTTTCCATACGTATACGACAGGTACGGCAAACTGCTTTTTAGCCAACAGTCTTTATTGGTTTATGGGCGGGTAACAAACGATGAAGGGGCTATATCGGTAGAAGTAAATCGGCTTACTCCTTTGCAACAAGCAAGGTCAGCGCTTCTCCTACACGATTGATATTGTCATTCAAGCGGTGTTTAATTATCGCCATATGCCTATGAAGCGAATTATTTTAAAAGCCCATGAAGAGCAGCGTATACTGTCGGGGCATCCCTGGGTTTACGATAACGAGATCGCCAGAGTTCTTGACACTCAGGCGAAACCCGCCGAACCTCCGGTTCGCGTTCTGGAACCAGGCGAATTGGCGGAGGTAGAAAGCTCCCGCAAGGAATACCTTGGCCGCGCTTTTGTGAACCCCAATTCCAAAATTACCGCCCGAATCTACAGCCCTTCCAAAGAAGGTGTGGACAAGGGTTTTTTCAAGCACCGGATCAGGAAAGCCATACTTGCCCGCTCTTGTTATAATCTTCAGCGCGAATCGGCCAGGCTTGTTTTTGCGGAAGCGGATTTTTTGCCCGGACTAATCATCGACCGTTTTGTCGGCTGGCCTTTGGACGCCTCAATTGATGCCGCCGTTAAGGAGCGGCCCCTCCGCTTCGAAGACGCCGTGGCTTTGGGCCCTCCCGCTTCCTGGCTTTCTGTCCAGTTTCTGGCTTACGGAATGGACGCGCGGCGGGAGCTTATCCTTGACGCCCTTGAGGAAGTTTTGGCCGCGCCCTTGCTGCCGGGCATGGAACCCCTCGGCGCTCCTACAGGCATTGTCGAAAAGTCAGGGGCAAAGGTCAGAGAACTGGAGGGCCTTCCCCTGCGCGAGGGTCTTGTCCGTGGAAATTTTCCGCCTTCCGGAATAGTCATCTTTGAGAACGATCTGCCCTTTGCGGTACATTTGGAAGAGGGGCAAAAAACAGGGCACTTTCTGGATCAGAGGGATAACCGCGGTTTGGCGGCCCGCCATATGGCGGCCTCCTGCCTTTCAGGGCTTTCACAGGAAGAAAAGAGCGACGGTACTCCCAGAGTCCTCGACGCGTTCTCCTACACGGGCTGTTTCGGAATTCACGCCGCCAGGGCCGGGGCCGAATCCGTGGTTTGCGTGGATGTTTCCGCCGCTGCCCTGGAAACCCTCAAGGTAAACGCCGCCCTCAACGGCGTGAGCGACAAGATCAAAACGGTGGAAGCCGATGTCTTTGAATACTTGAGGGTGGCGGAACGCAGAAAAGAACGCTACGATCTAATAATCCTGGATCCACCGGCTTTCGCGAAAACCAGGCTGTCCCTGGAAGGCGCAATCCGGGGCTACAAAGAAATCAACCTCCGGGCAATTTCCATGCTTTCAAAGGGCGGTGTCCTTGTTACTTCTTCCTGCAGTCAGGCGATGGACGAGGCCAATTTCAGAAGGATGGTCACAGAAGCGGCGACGGACGCCGGAAGGCGGCTTGTCGAAACAGACTTTCGCCGCCAGTCGGCGGATCACCCAATTCTGATGGGCTACGATGAATCTTTCTATCTTAAATGCGGGTTTTATAGGGCGGTGGATTAGGATATGTATCGATAGCGGCTTCGAAATTAAAAAATAGATAACAAACCCCGTATACCATTATTAAAAAAAAGTATACTATAGGCATGGACTTTGTCATTGAGTTCAATTCCGATGCTTTTAATTACAAAGTGTCTGAAGCTGATATTCGGCGGGCTTTTGACACCGCCGTATACGACGGTTTTTTAGATGAACCAGATGATGAAGATGCACGAGATAAATACTTGCTAATCGTATTTAACTGCAAAGCCAATCCCATAGAGATCCTGTATAATATTATTAGCGATCACCGTGTTAATGTATTCCATGCAATGCCTTGTAGGAATATCTACTATCACTTGTTAAATCAAAAGGAGTAACAATGGCACAGATGACAGACGAGGAAGCAACCAGACTTGACGAAAAATGGACAAAAACCCCACCCAAACCCGGCCCTAACGGAACGGGTTATTTCAGCCAATGCAAAAAAACCGCCCATACGATAACGATAGACAATGTTACCGCCAATTATCTGCTAACCAAGGCGATAGCCGATCATAAAATCCCGGCGGATATTATCGGAGAGATGGTTCAAAAAGAAATTGCCGCTGAACCTTTGTGATCGGAAATACAGGGAAATTTCCAACACAAAGATAACTGACACGAATTCTAGTGACACTGAGTGTGACCATGGGTACCGTTTGACCTTCCTATGTACATAATTAAATATGGTGGCATATCATAATAAAATGTGGAGACTTGTATGACATTTAAAGACCAAATAAAAGAAAAGCTGATCGGCCTAAATCAAAAACAACTGTGCTTGTTTGCGTGGCTTTGCGGCCTGCGTGCACTGCCCTTCTTGAGTGAAGAGAGAGGTTTCGCTTATTGGCCTAAGGAGAATAAGCAAACATATTTATATAGTATCTTTTATGCACTTGATATCAGTGCGCTAGTAACATTTACAGATGACTTTATCGCCAATGTCGCCAAAATTGCTGCCAAAGCTGCCAAAGCCGCCAAAGCCGCCTATGCCGCCAAAGCCACCAAAGCCACCGTCTATGCTGCCTATGCCGCCGCCTATGCCGCCAAAGCCGCCGATGCCGCCAAAGCCGCCGATGCCGCCGCCTATGCTGCAGATGCTGTCAAGGCTGCCACCGCCTATTCCTTTGACTGGGAAAGTCTTTTGCTTAATGACATTGAGATGATTAAGAAAAATAGGCTGGATGAGTGCAATCACGGTATAGGTATATACGGCGAACTATGGGATAGATTCCAGGAGGACTTAAAGGCCGTTGACTGCGCTTATTGGGCGCAATTTTATGAACGTCTGTTCAATAACGGCTTTAACATTGACAAAAAACTGCTTGAACGCCACTTTGGTGTGCCGGACGAGATTAAGGCCGAAGGCGCGGCAGCGGTAGGGCATTATCTTGAGGGGTTGGGAGAAGATGTAGAACGGCTTAACGAAGCGCGTATAATAATCCTGGGTGAAAAAGGCGCTGGCAAGACAAGCCTTGCCAGAAGATTGCTGAATATAGATGCGGAAATGCCGAAGGAATATGAAAGTACCGAGGGCGTGGTAACATCCCTTTGGCGCTTCCCGGACAAAGGCGGCGCTGCTGTAAATACCCATATTTGGGATTTCGCGGGGCACTCCATTACCCACGCGGTACACCGTTGTTTTATGTCAGCAAGGTGCCTGTACATATATGTCTACAACGGACGCATAGAACGCGACAATGATCCCGCTTATTGGCTGGAACAGATACGCATACACGGCGGTGATTCGCCAATATTATTCCTGATAAATGAAAAAGACGACAATAGGGCTGACATTGCAGAAAAGACCCTGAAAGATGAGTATCCTTCGATTGTGGATTATTACCGTGTAGATATAGGCAGTGAAGACAAAACAAAACTGAAAGAGTTCCGCCAAACAGTCATGAGTACGGTGATAAGCAACCCCTCCTGGAATAGTCAGGTTGTCTCAATGGAAGCGTACAAGATAAAGAACGAACTGCGTGAACATTTTGATAAGACAAAATCCCCGCATATTACCCGCGAACAATTTGACAAGATTGCCCAAAACTGCGGCGCATCTGCCGGACTCATAGAGGATATTCTAAAAGACTTACATACCCTGGGCATTTGTCTTTGGTATGACAAACCGGAGATGGAGGATTTCAATATGCTTGTCCTCAATCCCGATTGGATCACCAAAGGTATTTATAAAATTATCAACCAAAGCTATAAAGAACACGAGCATAAACTCACTACGTCGAAGGGTACAGAAATACTAAAAAATGACAAGCGCTATGAATATCCACATGATAAGGTGGCGTATTTATTTAGGCTGATGAGGTTATATGAGCTGGCCTTTTTTGGAAACACTGACAATATATTTATACCCGGAATATTACCGCTAGACAGGCCAAATGGAGTGCCGACCTTTGATGACGCGAAGGACCGGTTGACAATGAGTTTTGTTGTTGATAAAGCCTTGCCGCCCAGTATCACGGCGCGTATTATAGTCCAACGCAGCGAAGAAATCTTCGATGAAGAATTGTTGTGGCGCAAGGGCGCAGTATTAAAATACAAGGGCAGAGGCGAGACTATCGCACGTATTATTGAGGAAAGCCAAAGTATTACTGTGTCTGTTAAGGGTACGGAGAAAACGGCGTATATCGCAAGTTTGCGTGAAACGATAAAGGCTATTTTTGAGGATTATAAAGTTATCAAACCGGATTTGTTATATGAAGTTTTAATACCTGTAAAATCTGAAGATAGCAAATTATCATCGCTGCTTGAGAAAGAAAAACCTTTAATGTTGTCCGAAGAGGTGATAAGAGGATATTTACAAGTAATGCGTCCGTACTTTTATGCGCCTAGCATAAGAGAAATTCCTTTGGATGAAACGGGGCGAGCATATTCTATCTCTATAAGAGGTGGAATAATAAGGATGGGGGAGAATAATATGAAAGATTCAGTAAACATTAGGGATAACAACCAAATCAATATTGCAAGTAATTCTTCTGGCGCAATAGTTGGCTCAGTAGTCAACCAGAGCTTGCCAGATACCGTAACAGAAAAGCAATTTAACCAGATACTGAAAATGCTGGAGGAGTTTCTGGAATCAGAGCAAGCGGAAATATTAACGGTCAAGGAGTTTCGGGAAGCCCAAACCGGACTTGTCGAGGCGGGAAAGGAGGGGTGCGAAAAAGGCTGGGAGAGGATTTTGTCCATTGCTGCCAACATAGCAGCTATAGGTTCAGCCATTTTACCATTTCTGCAATAATGACCGCACGCCATGAAATCACATTGGCTGTTCGCTTACTATTTAGCTGGTAAAATAATCCACTGTGCAAGTGAAATAATGGCGGTATGCCGAGGTTCCCATTTGGCGGGGACGGGGTATGTTCCGCCCTAACCGGATTTCGGTCGATGTACTGTATGATGTTTATATAATCCTTTGACCCATGAATGAAATTCCAGCATTTAGTTGATCTAACTTTCATCCGGCGTATAATATCGCTTAAAATGGTGCCAGGTAACGATTGAATATTTATTATGAGCTTATGGTATAATATTATTAAGTAGGGAGACTGGTATGAGAATAGGATGTTTTAATGAAGCGCGTTTAATAATCCTGGGTGAAAAAGGTGCGGGCAAGACAAGCCTTGCCAGGAAATTGCTTAATGTTGACGCGGATATGCCAGAAGAACGTGAAAGCACCAAAGGCGTGGAAACATCCTTTTGGCCCTTCAAGGGTAAAGACGGCACTGATGTAAACGTGTATATTTGGGATTTCTCGGGGGACTTCATTACCAATGCGGCACATCGTTGTTTTATGTCCGCAAGATGCCTGTACATATATGTTTACAATGGGCGCGGTGAGCGTGGCGAGCGCGAGGATATCCCCGTTTATTGGCTGGAACAGATACGTATGCACGGTGGTGATTCACCGGTATTATTCCTGATAAATGAAAAAGATGACCATAGAGCTGATATTGCCAAAAAGACCCTAAAAGATGAATACCCTTCGATTGTGGATTATTATAGTGTGGATATAGGCAGTGAAGACAAAGCAAAGCTGGAAGAGTTCCGCCAAACAGTAATGAATATGGTGAACGACAACCTCTCTTTGGATAGTCAAGTTGTATCGATGGAAGCATACAAGATAAAGGACGAACTGCGTGAATATTTTGAGAACAAAAAATCCTCGCATATTACACGAGATGAATTTGACGAAATTGCAGAAAACTGCGGCGTACCTCCCGGACGCATAGAGGATATTCTGAAAGACTTACATACCCTTGGTATTTGTCTTTGGTGTAACAAACCGGAGATGAAAAAGTTCAATAGGCGTATCCTCAATCCTGATTGGATCGCCAACGGTATTTATGGAATTATCATCCAAAGTAATAATAAAAACAAGTATAAACTCACTATGTCAGAGGGTACAGAAATTTTAAATAATGACAAGCGCTATGAATATCCCCCTAAGAAAGTAGCGTATTTATTTAGGCTGATGAGGTCATATGAATTGGCCTTTTTAGAAAACACTGACAATATTTTTATGCCCGGAATATTACCGAAAGATAGGCCTGATGGATTACCGACCTTCAATGATGCGAAGGACCGATTGACAATGAGATTTAATGTTGATAAAGTCTTGCCGCCAAGTATCACGGCGCGTATTATAGTCCAACGTAGTGAAGAAACCTTCAACGAAGAATTATTGTGGCGCAAGGGCGCGGTATTGAAATACAAAGGCAGCGATACTATCGCGCTTATTACTGAGGAAAGCCGAAGTATTACTGTTTCTGTTAAGGGAACGGAGAAAACAGCGTATATAGCAAGTTTGCGTGCAACAATAAGGGGTATTTTTGATGATTATGGGGGTATCAAACCGGATTTGAGGTATGAAGTTTTATTACCTGAAAAACCCGTAAAGAGCGAGTCGCCATCTTTGCTTGAGAAAGAAAAGTATTTAATGTTATCCGAAAAGGAAATAAGAGGACATTTAGATTCAAAAGTACCATATTTTTATGTGTCTGATGGAATAGAAATTCCTTTGGATAAAACACAGCAAGCATATGCTATCGTTACTAAAACAGAAGAAAAGCTAAACCAAACGCTTGAAATGCTGGAGCGGTTCCTGAAATCCGGAAAAACTGCGATCGATGAAGCTCGTAATCTGGGGGCACAAGAGGGTTTGAAGCGGTTGAAAAAACTTTCTTCTGAGCCTGCCAGTTATTTTCTAAAACGTCTTCTAAATTGAAAATGCTTTCCAACGCTCCCAATACTCAAGTTACTGACATCTGGAATAACCGGATGGTGAAGCATTGGTAGAAAAATGCTGCATGGTACTATTTTTAAACAATAAAAATAGTATATCATAATAAAATGTGGAGACTGGTATGGAATTTGAAGACCAAATAAAGCAAAAGCTGATCGGCCTAAATCATAAGCAGCTATGCCAGTTTGCTTGGCTTTGCGGCCTGCGTGTACTGCCTTTCTTGAGCGCAAAAGGAAAGTTTACCTATTGGCCGAAGGGAAATAGGCAAGAATATTTATACAGTATCTTTATGCGCTGGATGTCAGCGCATTAGCGTTACTTACAGATGATTTTATTGTCTATGTCGCCGCCGATGCCGCCGATGCCGCCAAGGCCGCCAAGGCCGCCAAGGCCGCCAAGGCCGCCTATGACGCCTCTGCCACCCCTGTCGCCGCCTCTGCCAACTTTGTCGCCGCCAAGGCTGCCTATGCTGCCGTCAAGGCCGCCGATGCCGCCAAGGCCGCCCATGTCACCTCCAAGATCAAAAACCTTAACTTACAAAGTGTTTTACTTAAAGATATTGAGGCAATAAAGAAAAACAAGCTGGCTGAGTGCAATCACGATATAGAAAATATATATGGCGAACTATGGGATAGATTCCAGGAAGACTTAAAGGCCGTTGACTGCGCTTATTGGGCGCAGTTTTATAAACGTCTGTTCAATAACGGCTTTAACATTGACAAAAAACTGCTTGAACGCCACTTTGGTGTGCCGGACGAGATTAAGGCCGAAGGCGCGGCAGCAGTAGGACATTATCTTGAGGGGTTGGGAGAAGATGTAGAACGGCTTAACGAAGCGCGTATAATAATCCTGGGTGAAAAAGGCGCTGGCAAGACAAGCCTTGCCAGAAGATTGCTGAATATTGACGCGCCAATGCCAAAAGTGTATGAAAGTACCGAGGGCGTGGTAACATCCCTTTGGCGCTTTCCGGGTAAAGACGGCACTGATGTAAATACGCATATTTGGGATTTCGCGGGGCACTCCATTACCCACGCGGTACACCGTTGTTTTATGTCAGCAAGGTGCCTGTACATATATGTCTACAACGGACGCATAGAACGCGACAATGATCCCGCTTATTGGCTGGAACAGATACGCATACACGGCGGTGATTCACCCATATTATTCCTGATAAATGAAAAAGATGACCATAGAGCCGATATTGCGGAAAAGACCCTGAAAGATGAGTATCCTTCGATTGTGGATTATTACCGTGTAGATATAGGCAGTAAAGACAAAACAAAACTGAAAGAGTTCCGCCAAACAGTCATGGATACGGTGAGAAGCAACCCCTCCTGGAATATTCAGGTTGTCTCAATGGAAGCGTATAATATAAAAAACGACCTGCGTGCACATTTTGATAAGAAAAAATCCCCGCATATTACACGAGAGGAATTTGACGAGATTGCCCGAAACTGCGGCGCATCTGCCGTACGAATAGAAGGTATTCTAAAAGACTTACATACCCTGGGCATTTGTCTTTGGTATGACAAACCGGAGATGGAGGATTTCAATACGCTTGTCCTCAATCCTGATTGGATCACCAACGGTATTTATAGAATTATCAACCAAAGCTATAAAGAACACGAGCATAAACTCACTACGTCGAAGGGTACAGAAATATTAAGAAATGACGAGCGCTATAAATATCCCCATGATAAGGTGGCGTATTTATTTAAGCTGATGAGGTTATATGAGCTGGCCTTTTTTGATAACACTGACAATATATTTATACCCGGAATATTACCGATAGACAGGCCCGATGGATTACCAGTCTTCGATGATGCGAAGGACCGGTTGACGATGAGTTTTGTTTGGACTTTACCCCAATAGGTGCACACAGTTAAGCGTGGTTGCCTAAGCTAAACACGTTAGGCGCTACATAGTCAAGCGACGAATGCATGCGGATGCGATTGTAATACGCCTCGATGTAGAAAAACAC
>Ga0268262_10000386_pt1 | contig 58826 bp, 41 predicted proteins | sample TergutNc150P3_FD_190354 | JGI IMG/M metagenome (GOLD analysis project Ga0268262, IMG submission 190354) | Nasutitermes corniger P3 segment gut microbial community from laboratory colony in Florida, USA - Nc150 P3 (SPAdes) (version 2) | ecosystem: Host-associated > Arthropoda: Insects >... | reverse complement strand
GAATTGATGGAGTAGGTTCCGTTACGCTTATCGGCGGTGAAATTAACGAACAACTGCTTTCCCTTGACGTGCAGCGTCTTGCCGCTCTTGGCATCGCCCCCTCTGACTTTACAAATCTTGTCATGCAGGAAACCGCTGATATTCCCGCCGGAAACGCGCGCGAGGGAAACATGGAATTAGTCGTAGTAAGTTCTGGAAAACCTGATTCTGTTTCTTCACTTTCAAAAATTATTTTTCCTGCAAACGAAGGCTCTTTTAAGATCGAAGACGTGGCGGAAATTTCCAACTCTACCGCCCGGCGGGAAAGCATATTTGTTTACAACGGTAAAAATGCCACAGGACTTGAAATCTACCGCAGACCCGGCTCTGACCCACTGCGGCTGTCAAAAGAAATAAAAAAAACAATTGATGAAGCCAATTCTCTATTTTCCCGTGACGCGAAAATAGAATTGGTGACGGATTCATCTTCATCGCTAATAAGCGGCATAACAGGACTTTTAATATCAGCCGCTCTTGGCGTAACGGCGGTAATAGCGGTTCTTTTACTTTTTATCCAACGCATAAAATACAGCCTGCTCGCGGCACTTTCAATTCCTATTTCAGCCGCAGCGGGCATATGCGTTCTTTCCGTTATGGGAAAATCACTAAACAGTATGAGCCTTGGCGGACTCGCAATGGGAATAGGTCTTGTTTCCGATATCAGCGTAATTATAATTGATTTACTTCATCAGACTTTTGAAAAAAGACAAACCGTACCAGAACCGGAAGAAATCGGAAACAAAGCAGCATCCATAGCGGGATCAAACATCGCTTCTACCATTACAACGTCGCTTGTTTTTATTCCTATTATTATGCTGCCAGGTCCTTTAGGCAGCCTATTTGGCGATATAGCCATCGCCCTTGTCACCTCAGTAGCCGCAGGATGGCTTTACGCCCAATTTTTTCTTCCTTCTCTTTATTCCATGTTCTTTGGCAATCCACTAACAGCCAATAAAAATAAATTGATAAAAATTAATTCAGTTTTTACAAATGGCAGTCTTGAGAAAAAGTATGTTAATTTGCTTTCAACTCTTCTCCGTAATTCGGGAAAATTTTTAACCGTTTCCGCATTATTAAGCGTTTTTGGTTTTTTAACGCTCTTGATGCGTCCGGTAGTTTTCATTAATCCTGATGAAGCGGAAGAAGTACAGGTTTCGATAATTTACCCCCACGGAACTTTGTTGGAAACAATAATAAATGACACACAAAACAACTCCATAATAGTTTCAGGACTGCCGTTTGTAAAAACTGTTTATGGAATAGCGGGCGCGGAAGAAGGAGACGTAAGCAGAAGGGCGGATATTGATTATAAAAAAGAGGAACTTATTCTTCATTGTATGCTTAAAAATAATATTAAGCCTGAAAGAGCGTTAGTTGAAATCAAAAAAGTTTTAGAACAACACAATGAATTTCCTTTTTTAGCGTATTTTCCAAAAGACAGGATTGAAGTTCTTTTGGGAATATCGGCGGAGCGGACTTTTGTAATTAAAGGTAAGGACAGGGAGGAACTGCTTGAGCGCCTTGAATTTGCGCAAAATGAATTTAACTCCGTGACAACAGCTGTAAATTTCCACCCGTGGGGAAAAAGGCCTGAAATACGAGTATACCCAAACAGGGAAACAGCGGCCTTTCTTTCAATTCCCGCGTCGCGGATAGCGGAAACGCTTTACATTCTTAATGAAGGAGTCGTAACAACTAAACTTGAAATTGAAGGGAAACCGCTGAATGTTCGCGTAACAGGAGCGCGAGGAACGCATAATGATTCAATTCGGTCGCTTGAAAAAATTCCATTGAAATCAGGACAGGGAAAAAATGTTTATCTTGGTTCTATTGTAAAAATAGAACAAAAAGAAGCAGAAGCGTCTCTTGCGCGGTTGGACAGATCCGATGTTATCTACGCCGACATAGCCGCAGTAAAGAAAATACCGGCTTCCGTTAAAAAATTAACCGCGCGATTTCCCTGGTTTACAGGAGCCGATGAATCGGTATTCAGCCGCTACAAAAACTCTTTGGTTTTTTACATTATCCTCGTGCTTGTCCTTTTGTACATGACAATGGGCGCTCAATTTGAATCTTTCCTACTTCCGCTTATTCTTATGTTGAGCATACCATTTTCACTTGCCGGAGCGGGACCCGCTCTTTTAATCAGCGGCTCAAAAATTGATTCGGGCGCGGTACTTGGGTTAACCGCCTTATTCGGGCTTGTTGTGAATAACAGCCTTATTCTCTTTGAAATCAGCGAACAAAAACTTCGCGAAGGTTTTTCTATTGAAGATGCAGTTTGCAATGGAGCAAAAGAACGCCTTCAGGCGATATTGATCACAATGACAACCACTGTTTTCGCCTTATTACCGCTAATCTTCAGTCCTTTGGGAAATTCGCAAAAATCCATGGCGGCGGCAATGTTAGGAGGGCTGACCGTATCGACTTTGATTAGTCTGTTTGCGATTCCTTCAGTTTTAATTCGGTATTTTAATTGGAAACTTCACAATGAGGACGTTATATGAAATATATAGCTTCCCGTTTAGAAAGAAAAAAAATGAGCCTCTGTATTTTAGCGGGAATATGCGCTTTATCGTTATTTGTCATTGTCAACTCAAACGTAAAAATTAAAGAAAATAGAGGAGGGTCTTATGTAATAAAAATAAAACATTACGGTATTGACGCTATTGAAATGGAAAGAAGCGTGACAATTCCGCTTGAGGACGCGCTTTTTTCCATTCAAGGCGTAATGGCCGTTCAAAGTTCCAGCGAAAACAGCCTGTCAAGCGTTTTTGTACGTTTTAGGCCTGGAACGCATGGCAGGTATGAAGCGATACGTGACGCGGCGCAAAGAGTTTATGAAACGCTTCCGTCGTCGGCGCAAAGACCGGAGATTTTAAGTTCAAGTAATTCAAGAATTCCCGTTTGGTCAGCCGCCGTTTTAACGGACGATTCAAACAATACCGCGCAAACGCTGGAAAAAATTGTAAAGCCGCGCTTGGAAAGTCTTGAAGGAGCGGGAGAAGTTATTGTTTCAGGGGTGGGATTAAAAGAAATATATATCATTTTTGATCAGGAGAAACTTAAGGTTATTGGATTGGAAACATCAACAATAATGTCCGTTCTAGGATTAAATGATTCAATTTTTTCCGGCGGAATGTTTGTACAAAATAACAGGGAAATAATTATTACTGTGGACGGGCGTTACTCGTCACTTAATACCGTTCTAATCCCTATTGGAGAAGGAAAATATGTCCAGCTTTCAGACATTGCCGTTATTAGCGAAAGGGAACGTGAGCCGGATATTCTTTCACGTTTAAACGGGGAAAAAACCGCAAGTATCGCCATTATGGGAAGGCATGGCGCGGATTTACGTAAATTATCTTCTGATATAAAAAAGGAATTATCATCTCTTTCCATGGAGACAGAATTTACAATTTTATCAGACCTTGGAGCGGAAGAAAGCGCCGCATTTAAATCTGTCCTAAACGCCGCATTGTCGGGTGCGGTCATGGTTGCATTAATAAGTTTTCTTTTAAGTGGAAAAAATAATGTAAATATAGCCGGCCTTTTCTGCGCTTTATCAATTCCATTAATCTGTTTAATTTCAATTGCAATCCTAATGATGATTGGCTTTTCGTCCGACAAACTTCTTCTTGCGGGAATCGCCGCCGGAATCGGCGTCGCTATTGACGCTGTTATTCTCTGCTCTGAAAAACTGAGAAAATGTTTTAATTATGAATCCGCGCAGGCGGCTTTATCCGCTCTTACCGCGCCACTTTTAGCGGGGGGATCGACAACCATTGTCGCATTAATTCCGCTTTTTACAATGGAAGATAACTCAAAAATAATCGCAAGCGCAATAGCCATTGTAACCGTCACAGCGTTAGTATTTAGCCTTACGCTATTACCGCCGCTTCTGCTCTGGGGATTAAATACCAACAAACAAAAATACTTTTTTAAAACTCCACAATTTTTAAACGTCGCGGGGCGGCGGATCTCACATTACCTGTGCAGATGTCTTGCCGCTGTTGTAAAATACTGTATTCGTTACCCGTTTGTAATTTTATCATCATGTGCTATTATCTCTGTTTTTACAATCATCGTCTTGTCGGCAAAAGGCGTAGACACATCAGGCTACGGCTCTGAAGATTCAGTTTACGCCCAAGTTGAATTTAACGGAGGCCTTCACCCACAGGAAGCGGATCGCCTAATGGCTGCTTACAGTAAACAGTTAATAAAACAACCGGGAATAATTAATGTGGAAACAAGTGCAAGGACCGGTTCCGGTTCGCTTCTTATCTCTTTTGATCCAAAACTAACGCAGGTTAATCTTGTCAGGGAAGCGGCAAGAGAAATTTATATTCCGGGCGGATTCATATTTTTTCATGAAAACTCAGGCAATGATCGATATTGGGAAATATTTATTTATGGCGATGAAGATAAAAAATGCAGGATATTTGCCGAGTCGCTCGCGTATATTTGCGCTGAACATCCGTTGATTCGCGAAAGAGTTCTTAATTTTAAACAGGGAAGCAATAAATTGATTTTGCTGCCGGATAGGGAAATTCTTGCGGAATCAAAAATTAATTTTTATTACGTTGCTTCCAATGTCCGGCTTGGGGTGTACGGTCCCGTAGCGTACAAAAAAATTGATCAAAACGGGGAAACGGACGTAAGAGTCAGTACAAACGGAAACGGAATGTATCAATCAAGGGAAGGGGCATTGAATTTGCTTGTTTCGGCAAAAAACAAAGAAGGTGTTTCGTATTTACAAATTGGCTCTCTTATGAAGAAAAAAGAAGAAATTGAGCCGTCAAGTATCAGAAGAGACAACCGCAGAAGATTCGCTTCTATAACAATTACTACTAAACCTATGGATCCACGCCGCGTTAAACAGGAACTGACAGGTTTGTTTAAAAAACTGGAGCTTGATCCCGGTTATTCCGTTGAATTTGATCCGGAAGCCATTAAGCAAAGTGAAAATTTATCAGCAAACGTATTTTCATTTGTTTTGGCAATTATTTTCTGTTACATGATCATTGCCGCAATTAATGAATCATTCACCGTTCCCTTACTTGTTCTTTCATCAATTCCGCCTTCTCTGTCTATTCCCGCCTTATTTTTGATTCTAACTGGGAATTCGTATAATTCCGCCGTCGCTTGTGCCTTCATTGTCGTAAGCGGAATGACAGTTAACGCGGCTATTTTATGTGTAGACGGTCTTCGTTCAAAAATTAAAAAAGGAAAAGAAAAATCAATATTTAATATTTATTATGCTATCCGGTTAAAGATACCCGCCCTTATTTCCACCACCGGTACAACCGTTGCCGGCGCAGTTCCGTTTCTTTTTCTGACGGAGGGAGCTAACACATTAATACGCACTATATCACTTGTCAGCGCCCTTGGAGTAGCCTGTTCTTTTTTTTGTTCAATTACCGTAATTCCGTCAATTTTATCTATCACACAAAAAAACCCGCTTGTGCGGGAAAAAACAAAAAAATGGGAGAATAAAAATGTTTAGTAAAATTAATAAAATAATTTCTATAATATTAACAATAATTTTTATAACCGGAATATTTCCGCCGGTTGTTTTTGCACAGCCAAAATCGACACCTCTTGGAGAAGTTAAGGGGTTTAACAGAACCGTTTTAGACAGCCATTTTAGCAGGGCTGACAGGGAATTAAATCCTGAACGCTGGCTTGCGGAAGCAAAATTTGGCGTAACACAAGCGATATGCGCATGGGAATTAATCGCCGGCAGCTTATACGAAAATCCGTTCCTTTATGAAGAAGCAAAAGCGCAAATTATAAAATGGAGTGACGAAGAACTGGAAAAACGTTTTTCACAATGGCTCATGGGCAGGTTTTTTGGCAAAGCGGCGGAAGAGGCACTGATAAATCTGTCGTCAATGTTTAATGAATCTCAAAAATATTATTCATGGCATCTTGATGAAGAAGGAAATGTCATTTTTGACGACAAGACGGGCGATCCTCTTGTAATTCGTCCAAATGAAGAAGGCAGGGAATTTTCAAATGATTTAACATTATGGCGCGATGAAACAAATAGTATTATAAACACCACAAGCGCTTCATTTAATAATACTATAAATAGTTTTTATCCCGAACTATTAGCGTACATTCCGCCCGAATCACGCGAATCAATAAGCGTGGTTATTAATGAAACCTTTAACACTCATAGCAATGTAATTAAACGTGAGTTTGAAAATATTGCCGCCAGGGAAGAAAGAATTTTTACAAATCGCCGAACAAGGGATATATGGAGTTTACGAAAAAAAAGCGATGATGAAGCCGCTAAGAAATTCACGGAAAAATTAATTGCAGAAACGGATGAATCATGTAAGAAAGGTATTGAGGAGCTAAACGCAAAAATAGAACAAGCTTCCGCAGGCGTAGGCGATCTTACGCTATTGGGTGAAGAGTGGCTTAGTTTGTACAAAGAGCAATTTGAAAGAGGGTTAAAAGCATGGGAAGACGCGGAAGAAAGATTTTTTATTAGGAGAATTGAATGGGAACAGGAATCGTTTAAATTATTTTCAGAGGGAGAGGCCGTTTGGTTATCAGCTTTTAATCAATTTGAAGAAGAAAGACAAAAATGGGAATTAAATGCAAAAGAATTATTCCAAAACGGTGAATCCCTGTTTATAAATATTTCCGAGGATTTTAAAAATACCATTGCCGATGCAAAAGAAGAATTTATACAAAGCGCCTCAATTCGCATAGGAGAAGGAACAAACAAAGTAAAAGCGTTAGTAGATATGTATCTTATCAGTTCTTCGGCGGCCGCTTCCTCAATAGAAAATATAAAATTTTGGCAAAAACAATTTGATTTTAGCGAAATTGATGTAAGGGATGTAAATCTAGCTGATTGGATGTTAACGGAAATGTATACAATATGGAAGCAAACCGAGTCCTCATATCTTAATGATCCGGAATATATTAGAGATAAATATATATTAACGACATTAGAGTCACCAAATGGTGCGATTATAATTGCTGTAGTAATACCATTTTCATCATATAATTATGATGATTACTTAATTGAATTTAATGAAAAACATTCAGAATTAATCCAGATACAGGAAATTCTAGAAGGAAATATGTCATTATCCGAACAAATTGCTTTTGCAAGAAATATAAATAGTAAATATTTCCCTAAAAATAAATTTGAAGCTCTTTTTGAAGTACAGAATTCCTATAATATGTATCTTTCATATATTGAAAAAAGCCTTGACGCACGTAACAGAATTTATAATAATTACGCCGAACTTTTTGGAACGGGGGCATTAAAAGACATACTTTCATCTGATGTATCAAGTGATGATTTTAATCTTGATGAGTATCAAATTGCATTAATCCGCGCTAAAGCGCTTGTTTTGTATTGGGAACGTAAAACATCAATTGCGGAAGCCGTAATGGCCTATGCAAGTGAATTAGGCGCCGGAAGAATGACGGAAGCCGAGGGAATAAAGGCATGGGAAGAAGCAAAAACCGCTTATAATAATTCTCTTACTATTTATGAAAGTGAATTAAGCAAGCTAAATAAAATTGGAAATGATATACAAGAACAACAATTAATTCTAAACAAAATAACTTTACAAATGCAAATTGAAGAAGAAAAACTTAATAATTTATACTCGGATTATTCATCGCTTTTTTCTATGTCTGTAGGAAATATGGAAGAATTTTTCTCTTTAGACTTTAATACAAAATATAATAATCTTGTCATAAAATACAATAATTACCAAAAAACAGGCGCCGATTCAGTTTACTTCTCCACGCTTGAATACGGATTGTTATGGGAAATGGCAGAACAACAAGAAATTGCGGAAACAATTAAATACATACTTGAAACGAATAATGAACTTTCGGAGGAAGAAATAACGGAGTTTAATAATTATTTAACTTCTCTTAGTCCTGAGTTCCAGAGTAAACTTTGGGATAATACTTGTAATGCTTTATCACAATTATTCAGTGATTATAATCTTCAAACAACAACTATATTTCCGGATGTTCAATCATTTTGTGTTGCAATCCTTTTAAGACCCGGAGACTTTATGGAAAATACGGCCAAATTCCTTACGGATTTTGATAATTGTCTCCCTACAATTCATTTATGGTTGCAATATGAAATAAACAATTGGAAAGAATCCATCATTAGCTATATCACAACATTTGCGTTTTTTAATAATATTCAACCAGAGAATACCACAACGAAACTGACTGAATTATATGATGATTTATTGAATGAATATAATGCTTTGTATCAGGCTGTTATAAACAATAATGCTGAAACGAGTGACGATGGAACAGATCAAATAAATATAGACTTTAAAAATATTTATGATAAATTAAGAATGTTCGTCTATATAAATAAAATATCAGAATCATGGGAACAAATAAAATTAATCGCATCGTCAGAAAATAAAAAGCATTGGCGTCAATACTTGTTAAATGAATATATTGTAAATAAAGATCCCCCTATTGTAATGGTTTCATCATGGGAAGCGGGTGTTTTAGAGGATGCATTGTATTACGCGTCTTATTACACAAACCGTATTAATGATTCATTTGATATTTATTCTTTAAAAGATAATCATGTTACAAATATAAACTCAGAAATATTAAATTATTTGTATTCGGAGCAAATCAGTAAAATAACCATGGATTTTAACTTATTAAATTCTCAATACAATGAAATAATTAACGCGGTAAAATTATTAGAATATTCAAAACTATCTCCAAATGATATTAAAAATCAAATATCTTCCGCTGAGGAAGAGATAAGTAATCAAGAAAGTGTGGTAGATTTAATTAGAAATAATTATTTTTATGAAGCAAATATTTTCCTTAATATTGGTTCTCAATACGATAGCCAATATAATATTTTAAAAACTGCTTATAACAACGTTGATCAAAAACGGTTTGAATATGAAAAACAGGACGCCATACAAAGATGGGCAAGCACTTCATATATAAATACTGATAATATTGATCCTGCCAGTTGTAAAGCCAATTTGGTAAAAGCGCAAACTGTATTAAGCGTACTTTCTGATATTTCGAATAACACTAATAATGATTCAAACATCAATCCTAAGTATGAAGCGTTATATGCGGCTTATGAACAGAGTTTTTCAAAAAAAATTAAAGTAAATGAAGCAATAGAGTTGATATCATCCGCTTATATGAAAGAAAGAATAAATAATGAAAACATTTATCAGAAATATCAAAATTCCCTGTATCAGCTTGGAATAAATTTTAACTATCAAAATTATGATTTGCCAGAGTCCAAAAGCGACTGGAAAATTGAAAATATAATTACAATTAAAAACGGACGTTTGGCTTTTTCAAAAGATGAATCCATGAACCTTATTGGCGTAAATTCAACAGAAGTAATACCTATCATCGAATATTTTAACAATACTGAATCTGTAAACTGCGAATATATTGATATAAGCGATTATGAAGAAGCTCTTAGAGGCTTAAGTCAAAGATTATCAATATATTTAAATTCTCAAGAAAAATTTAAACAATGGAGTTATGCTAGAAATTACCTTCTTTTAAAACTTAAAAATAAAAATAATAATGTAAAATTACTGGATAATTATCTTTCAGTGGGAGGTGAGTTAAATAAAGGAGGATCTCTTGCTTCTTCATATATCAAGCTGAGACCTTTAGAAGGTTTAGTAACACTTTCTTATTATATGGAAATAAATTATTATAAAAATAATGATTCTTTATTTCAAGATGCGTGGGACAGTTTAAGCGAAGAAGAAAAAGCCGATCTTGAATTTTATGTTATTCTAACATTAACCACAGGTAATGATTATTTTGCCGGTTTTAAAGAAATATATAATATTCAAGCATACGAATATATAAAGAATAAAGCCTATTCTTTATATAGGGAAGCGCAAAATGTTTTAGATACATGGTATCGGGCTCTTGAATGGGGGGCTTGGACTGAGTCAAGAGATGTAAACAAAAGCACATATAACAGGATAACATCGTTTCATACGGAAACAGTTTCTAGTGTATATAAATGGATTGATAACTTAAATAATAGTTTAATTTCAATTAAAAATTTAACCGACCTTTACAACTCCTCCTGTAATAAATTGCACGAACTTGAAGGAACAAATGAAAATGTCTCAAATATTATTTGGGATGATATTAATTCATCTTTTTCAAAAACGACGATGAAACTGGAAGATATTAACACTTTACATACCTGTTGGGAAAAAATGTTATCTGAAAATACAAACACAGTATATAATAATGTTTTTGAAGCGCTTATAGCCCTGCAACAATGGACGGATAATGAAGTATATTACGCAAAATATAATCTGGAAACCTCTCTGTATTCAGACATGGAAAACAAGAGAACTAATGAAGAAGCTTTTTTATCTATTATAGACGATTATTTTAAAGGGACGGCGGATATAAATGCCGTCAAAATTGCGGCGAATAAAGCTTATGGTGAAAATACTATTTCTATAAAATATTATCTTGATAATATGTATGATACATCAATTAATAATTTATCAATGTACATGACCACGAATTTTAATTTTAATTCATTATTTAACAAAATGGGAGAAGAAATAGTTTCATTAACAGGAATAACATTAAATAATAAATATAATGCCGAATTATCAGCCAGAGAAGTTGAATGGGATATGATGAAAAAAGACATAAATGAAAAATATAACGAATGGCAAAATACAGCGGCAAAAATATTGGAAAATGGAAGAACAGACTGGACAGAAAGTTATAAAAAACTGGAAAACGCATACAAACAATGGTATTTGAATTTAAAAAGCGAATACGAACGAGTCAATAATGAGTGGATTTATGCATACCTTGCGGGACTTGAAGATAAGGAAGAATGGCTGCGACAGGCATCTGATGCCGCCAATCAAGCGTCATCAGAGTCATTTTTATCGCTTATAGGTACGGAAGGAGAAAGATTATCGCGTTTTTTGGACACAAAAGAACCTTTAGGAATTAGGGATGCCATTCCCCAAGCTCAAGCGCTCATGAGCGACCTTTTACAATCTTCAGGAATTGTTAATATGGCGAAAACATTTAATTCATTAAACAATTTTACTAACATAACTTCCCCGCTTGTTAAACGCGGCGTAGGAGGCGCTTCAACATGGGATTCCGCGCTTGTAAAAATAACTGCGTCCGATCTGGCAAGAAAAGCTAATACGGAAATTTCTAAAAATGAATCCAAAAAACTTGCCTACAATGCCCGTATAGCCGCAGATGAAGTAGTCAAAAGTTTATATGCCTCAGTAGACACGGCTAATCAAAATGTAAAAAATAATATAGATAATATTTTTATATTTAAAGGTCTCTGGAGAAAAAACGGTAATAACTACATAAAAGATATAATTAAAGGTTCAACGCTTTTTCAGCCGATTATTTCCAAAACAGTAACAATTACCGGTTATATAAATTACCCAATGGAACCGGTAATATTAAAAACAAATTTGGAAGAAAATTATCTTGCCAGTTTAGATTCAATTGCAATACAAGGATTAATTAATAATATTTATATTGAAGTACAAACAATCGCCGAAGAAATATTCGGAAATGGCAAAGAAATAATAGAAAAAGAAGATGGACGTGAGCAAACTCTGGGAAAATTCGGTACACACGTAGGATGCGGTCCGACATTAAAACAACTGAAAAAAGCTACCACAAACAGAAATGAAATTTTTGATGAGGATGGCTCCGGAGAAATGGGACGTCTTATGTCAGATTTTTACTATTGGGATGTCATTGATAAAACAGGAAGCGCTCAACTTTCATTAGCCCCATGGGATAAACGGATGTGGAATGATGATGGAAGCTGGTTCACCGCGCCATCTCTTCGTACAGTTGGTACAATTGCAGGTTCAATAGCGGCAGGTATTGTCACAGGTGGAGCAGGATTAGCGTTATCTGTTGGTCTTAGTTCTGCCAGCGAAATTACATTTGGAATGCTTGATCTATTCGGCGGATATAAGTCACTTGACGAAGTTGCATTTAACATGGGTAAAACAATACTGACAAATACTGTAACTTTTAAATTAGGAGCCGCTTTTAATGGCATACAAGGTACAGAATCTATAGGACTTACAAGAACTGCCATGAATAATGCCGGTACTGACTTTAGTAAAGTATTTGCACAAACAATGATGACAGGGGCGCAAACTTTTACAACAGGATTTGCCACAAGTGCAATGAGCGCATTTACTTACGACAGTAAAAATGGTTTTGGCTATTCAGGAGAAATTTTTACCGCAGGCATGAAAGGGATGCTTACCAATTCACTAGTATCCATGACAGGCACTTTTACCTCTACCGGTTTAACAGCCCTAAATAGCGGATTAGATTATAGTAAATTAGATGGTTGTAACATATATAACCAAACCAATCTTCAAACTCTTAACGGGCTTATCGGTTCTCTTGCAGGACAGGGAGTAAATTATGCGTTAGGAAATGACTTTACCCTGAATGTGTTAAATTTAAGCTTAATACCAGGAAAAAATTATAATAGCGGTCTTCTTGAACTTCACATTGGACACAATGGCGTAAAAATGAACATTGGAACAGGCGGCGCAAACGTCAGCATTGATAATTTAGTCAACGCTTACAGAGGCGCTCAGGTATGGGATGTAAACACAAAAATAACCAATTATGGAAAGAAAAATGATTTTGACGCATTAGCGGCATTACGCGCCCAATACGGTTACGGAGACGATGTACAAAAAAATCAGTTATGGGATATACTTAAAGGCGAAACATTAATTAATACCAATGTCGAAGGAGATTATGTCGCGCAAACCACAATTAATGAGGACGGAAAAAGAGTGATAAATCTGGCAGGCTATGAAAAAGGTATGAACAAGGAAGAGCAATTTCTCCTAGGGACAGTACTTGGATATGAAGCTTACAGAAACGGGTATACTATTGAACAAACAGATGCGTCTGGTAATTTGGTAACTTATACTGCACAGACAGAGGAATTTAGAAGTGCTCATATCGCAAAGCTGTTGATGGGGGACCGTATTCAGGAAGAAAATAAATGGTTTTATGAGAAATATGAAGGGTTGACATACGAAAGTATTTTATATGGATTATCAAAATTAACCGGTGATTTTTCTGTTTTTGATGATTATTTGGATCTCAATTACAATAATAGCAAAGATTATTTATGTATATCTGTAACAAACGGAGGTGATTATCAAAATTATTATACACAAGTACCTCTTTTAAATTCAGCACATATATCTCAAGAAGATGCGGTAAATAAACAAAGATTGCAGGCAGCCTTTGAAAAATATATTTCAGAAAAACATCCATATATTCAACAACATGAATATCAATCATTATATGATGATTTTATAAAAAACAATGATCTTCAAAAAAAATACGGTTATAGACCAGTTAGCACAACTACCCTAGCTGGTTATGGGTGTACGTTTATGTCTATAAAAAATGGTATCGAGGGTTTTACTAATGAAAAAGTTAATATACTAGGTCTACATGAATTTGTTAAAAAAAATAACTATATTATTGATGGAACTGATAATTTGTTATCCAATGTATTAATGGCTGATATTATGACAGCATATACAGATAACAGGTATAATGTAACATATATGTCGAAATTTCAAAAGTGGTCAAGAATTAAAGTAAATGGAAAAGAAATAGATCTACCAGAACCACCAAGCATTGAAACAATAAATACAGTTGCATCATCTGATGAAAAATATATTATTCATTTAAGAATTAAAAATCCAAATAAATACTGGGAAGGTACTCATTCTGTAATGGTAAACAAAATTGATTATACATATGATGATGAAGGGAAAATTAATGGTATAGATAAAATATATGTCGCAAATTCATTATTACCATCAAGTCATATAAATACTAAAACAAGTTATTCACCAGACGAGATATTCCGTTGGGATTTCTTCAAGGTTACTAAAAAATAATAATAAATAAATTTTTTGGAGGATATATGAAAAGATTATTTTATTTCGCCTTGTTCTTTATGGTTTCCCTGTCTCTTTTTGCAGAAGAAAAATATGACTGGCTGACCAATCATGATTGGGTTCTGGAAACTGAATTATTTGACATATTAAGTAAACCTTACCAAGTAATTTTTCGGAAATTAGAAGTATTACCCGGTATTACAATGTACCAGGAACGTCTTAGAAAAGAAAGTTTCTATTTACATTATCAAACAGATCAACCAAATAAGCTTTTCATTGTGGAAAATACTCTTTCTAAAGGTATTTATGATTTGGTATTCAACGAAAATTATACCTCTTTAGAATTGGTAAAAGGCAAAGTAGGTTATGGACGACAAAACAGAGTTGGTAAACAGGAAAATAAAAATTATCCTCTCGTCGGCATTTGGGGAGAGTTACCATATTTAAACGAATATCGTATTGTTGATCCAAAAGACTGTTTTATCTATATGGAAATTGAAAAACAATTTCCTTTTTGGGCTATACGCGAAGGATCTTACCTATTAAAACAAATAAACGAAAACACATTTGAAACCGTATCCTCTTTCCCCGATGGGCGCTTAAGGCTTACGGTAGAAAATGAAAAGCGGATCATTTTAACGCCATTATTCACGTTGCCTAAAAACGAAAAGGGAAGACTTGATCCATTAATAATACGTCGTTGGCCATAATTAAATAACTTTTATGCCCAGGTAAAACAAACGCGCATGAAGCCAAGTTTTGCCTGGGTTTACTCCTCTTGACAAAATCCAGTCTTACAAATAATCTGCCATAAAAGGGGATAAGAATAACAGTTGAAAACAATTTTTGTTGTAGATGACAGCGACACAAACTTGGCAACAGCGGAAGAGGCCTTAGAAGACCACTTTAATGTGATGACCGTTCCGTCTGCGGCGAAAATGTTCGCTCTTTTAGGGAAAATTAAGCCGAATTTGATACTATTAGACATAGAAATGCCCGAAATGGACGGATTTGAAGCTCTGGAAAGGCTAAAAGCTGACAACTGGGCGGATATTCCGGTAATTTTTCTTACGGGAACCATAAACGCCTCCATTGAAGAAAGAAGCTCGGCGCTGGGCGCAGTTGGCATTATTACAAAGCCATTTTCCCAATCTTCACTGCTTGAACAGATAAATTTAATTATTTAATACCATTTTTATCAATAATCGCTTATAATTAATAGTATCTGCCATTAAACCGGCATATATTATAGGAAACATCTTCTGGAGGAGCAATTTGCAGCAAAAAACTGAGAAAAAACGGGCAATAAGTACCGTTAGTATTCAAATGCTCATCATTGTTATCGCTTTTATAGTAATGGGCGTATCAAGCTTCATTTTTGCAAGTACTATTGAACACAGACACCTTGTAAAAGACGCGGAAAATGCCCTTGCTTTTACAGAAGCGGAAATAGTTTCAAATTTGCTGGAACCTGAGACTTTTCTTGACGGCTATTCAGAAACAATCCGCAGTATGCTCATAAGAGGCGAGAAAGAAGAAATTTTATCCTCCTATATGATATCTATTACCAATTTATTTATGAGAGATAGAGAACGTGGAACCGGGCTAAACACTACCCATGGTTACTTTTTTACATGGGGCGGAAAATACCTTCCCGGAAGAAAATGGACACCACCGGAGACGTTTTCACCTAAGAATCAACCATGGTATCAAAGAGCAATTGACGCAAAGGGGAAAATTATACTTTCTGAGCCATATAGGGACATACAGACAAGGAGAATAATCATTACATTTTCTCGTTACCTTACGGATGATAATGATAAACCGTTGGCAATAATATGTCTTGATGTAGAATTAAACAGAATTTCTAAAAAGGCAATATCAATAAATTTGACAGAAAGCAGTTATGGAATTTTAATTAATAACAAATTGGAAATTATTGCCCATCCCGAACCGGGCTTTATTGGCACAAAATTACAGGATGCCAGCAGCGGCATTGCGCAATTAGCTACTGAATTGGAAAATGGCATGAATGTGTCGGAACGCCGCCTTAAAAATTATATGTACGAAGATTCCGTAGTTTATTTTATAAAAATGAAATACGATTGGTTTTTAGGCATTGTAATACCTGTTAAAGAATATTACAAAAGCGTAAATAACATGGCAATATTCCTTATAATAATTGGTTCGTTATTAGCATGGGGATTATGCACAATGTTATACTACATTACACAAGCAAAAATGAAGTCTGATATGAGAACCCAGCAAAAAAGCAACTTTCTTGCCACTATGAGTCATGAGATACGCACTCCTTTAAACGCTATTTTAGGCATGACTGAAATTCAAATACAAGACCCCTCTCATCCTCCGTCTACAAGCGAGGCGTTCATTAAAATAAATAATTCAGGTAATTTACTTTTAAATATCATCAATGACATATTGGATCTTTCAAAAATTGAGGCGGGCAAACTGGAACTTACACCGGTAAAATACGAAGTTGCAAGACTGATTAACGACATTATACAATTAAATTATATCCGTTATGTGAGTAAACCTATTGATTTTAAAATAGAAGTAGATGAAAACATTCCGGCATTTCTGGTTGGCGACGATCTTCGCATTAAACAGATTTTAAACAATTTACTTTCCAATGCTTTTAAATATACGGATGAAGGCCAGGTTACGCTTTCGGTTAACGCTGAATGTGTAGGGCGCGGCGGCGGCGCCGTCATTGTTACTCTCATTTTCCAGGTAAGCGATACCGGACAGGGAATGACTTCAGAGCAGGTAAGCAAGCTTTTTGATGAATACACGCGTTTCAATATGGAAGCGAACCGTACAACCGAAGGTGCCGGACTTGGTATGACCATTACGCGAAACCTGGTAGACTTAATGTACGGAAAAATAAATGTTAAAAGCGTGGTTGATGAAGGTACGGAAATAACAGTCAGACTGCCTCAAAAAACAGACGGCATAGGCATTAGCGGCATTATTGGCAAGGAAATGGCTGAAAATTTGTGTCAATTTAAACTTAACAATTCTATACAGTCAAAGAAAGCGCAAATAACCCGCGATTACATGCCTTATGGATACATACTTATTGTAGATGACGTAGAAACTAATTTATATGTCGCAAAAGGCTTGATGACTCCTTATGGTCTTAAGATTGATCTTGCAACAAGCGGATTTGAGGCAATTGATAAAATTAAAGAAGGTAATAATTACGACGTTGTATTTATGGATCACATGATGCCAAAAATGGACGGCATAGAAGCGACAAAACAACTGCGAAAATTAGGGTATACAAAACCAATAGTTGCCTTGACAGCTAACGCTCTTGCTGGACATGCTGAAATGTTTTTAAAGAACGGTTTTGATGATTTTATTTCCAAGCCAATAGATATACGCCAATTAAATACAACTCTTAACAAGTTAATTCGCGATAAACAGCCTTCTGAAGTATTGGAAGCCGCACATAAAGCAAAAATAGAAATGGATAAAAAACAAGAGCCCGGTAAAGGAGTTCAACAGGTTGATTCACAGTTGGCAAAAATATTCGCAAGGGACGCGGAAAAAGCCGTTGATGTTATTCAAAACTCAATTAAAAATGACCTTAACGATGAAAAAGATATTCAGATGTATATTATAAACGTTCATGCGATGAAAAGCGCCCTTGCAAATATCGGGGAAAAAGAACTGTCCGATACGGCAGCCAGACTTGAACAGGCAGGCAGAGAAAAAGACATTAACGTATTATTATCGGAAACAGACGAATTTTTAGAAAAAATTAACATGGTTGTAAAAGAAATAAAAAGCAAGGAAGAAAAGAATGAGCTAATCGAAGATTCCGAAGACGCAATAATTCTATTAAAAGAAAAATTACAGATAATAAAAAACGCATGCGGCGAAATGGATAAAAAAACTATTAAAAAGTTATTAAGCGAACTAAAAGAAAAAACATGGTCGCAAAAATCCAATGAACTTTTAAGTTTAATTGAAGAACATTTGCTTCACAGTGAATTTGACGAGATATCAACAATCATAGTTGATTATAATAAATAAAAAGAGACGCATAATGCAGGAAAAAACATTCACGCTTAAAAATTCCGAAGTTGTCCGTTTTTATAACAACACTTGTCTTTGTATTGGAACAGGCAGAATGGGACTCGCTCTGCAAAAAGAATATTTAGAACAATTAAAACTTGTTCAGGAAAACATCGGGTTTAAATGGATTCGCGGGCATGGTCTTTTTAACGAAGACATGGCTATTTACCAGGAGTATAAAAATGAAGACGGTACTGTTATACCCGAATACAATTTTACATATCTTGACTTTGTAATAGACAGCTATCTGGAGCTTGACATACGTCCTTTTATTGAGCTTGGTTTCATGCCTCATGCGATAGCGTCAGGTGACCAATCAGTTTTTTACTGGCGTGGTAATATTACACCGCCGAAAGACTATGCGAATTGGAACAAACTCGTTGCCGTGACACTACAACACCTAATAAACCGCTACGGCGCGGATGAAGTTACATCCTGGCCCATTGAAGTCTGGAATGAACCAAACCTTCCCTTTTTCTGGAAGGATGCCGACAGAAAAGAATATTTCAAACTGTTCCGCGAAACCATACTTACGGTAAAATCAGTCTCCAAACAATTCAGAGTCGGAGGACCTGCCATTTGCGGTGTTGACGATATTTCCTGGCTTAAAGATTTTTTAAATTTCTGCCGTGACGAAAAACTTCCCCTTGATTTTGTGACGCGACATTTGTATAACATCACAGTACCTGAACGCGATGGCAAATACGGCTACCCAAGACTCAGCCCACTTCACCGTGCTTTTGCGGAAACAAACCGATCTCGTGAAATTATTGACAACTACCCCGAATACCGTGGTATGGAAATGCTTGTCACAGAATTCAGCACGTCGTATTCGCCGCGAACTCCCATACACGACACAAATCTTAACGCCGCATATATAGCCTACCAGCTTGCATACCTCGGCGACACATGTGAATCATACTCATATTGGACATTCGGGGACATTTTTGAAGAATGGGGCGTACCTTTCACTCCTTTTCACGGAGGGTTTGGCCTTGTCGCAAACGGAAAGATATTCAAGCCTACATACTGGGCATTTAAATTTTATAAAGACTTGGGAAACGGCAAATGTATTCACCGCTCAGAAAATGCCATTATTTTAAAGAAAACAGACGGAACTTATCGCGGCATCGCATGGAACATCATAGTAGCTAACAATTCTTCCGCTAAGGACGACGGCAAATTAACACTTTCTTTCACACTTGAAAGCGGCGCATTCATGGAGAACGATTACTGCCTTGTTACAAAAACAGTTGATGAAGAGGTATGCAATCCTTTAAAAGTGTGGCATGATATTGGAGAACCCGCAAACCCGTCACAGGAGCAAAGACTGCTCCTTCGTGAAAGCGCGTTGCCGCTTATTAAAACTCAGCGTGGCTACGGTACGCCAACGGTCAAATTGACACTTGGACGCAACGCGCTTGTGTACTTTGAAGTTTTTCCCGCGCCAATAACAAGCGATCGCGGATTTAACTATGAGCGTGCGGTAAACATTGAATTTGCAGGTTAATTTAACGGGAGGATTTAATGAGTACAAATGTCTATATCGTGAAATGTGAAAACTATGAAAAAGCAGACGAGAAAATTAAAGATTTGCTTAACTTAATGGGCGGAATTGGACAATTTGCCAAAAAAGGCGAAAAAATTACTTTAAAAGCAAATCTGTTAGGCGCTTCCCCGCCTGAAAGAGCAGTCAGCACTCATCCGTCAATTATTGCCGCAATAGGCAAACTTGCAAAGAACGAGGGCGCTATTCCGTTAATAGCTGACAGTCCCGGTTCCGGCTACCTGTACAACGAAACGACGCTTAAAAAACTCTATAAAACCTGCGGAATGTACGAGGCTGCAGATCAGGCGGGCATTAATGTAAACATGGATACAGGGTATGACAAAGTATCTTTTCCGCAGGGCAAACTGATGAAACAAATTGACGTTATAAAGCCAATAACACAGGCTGATGCGGTATTTAATCTCTGTAAAATGAAAACGCATTTATTTATGCACGTAACGGGAGCTGTAAAGAATCATTTTGGAATTATTCCTGGTTTGTCAAAAGTAGGGTTTCATGCAAAATTATTTGATAAAGAGCGTTTTGCGGATATGCTTTTAGATTTATCTCTTTACGTAGCCCCGCGATTATCAATTATGGACGCAGTACTTGCCATGGAAGGCGAAGGACCCGGCGCATCGGGTAGTCCAAGGCAGGTGGGACTTTTATTGGCATCTACAAGTGATCTTGCCATTGATGTAGTAGCGGGTGAAATTATGGGGCTTCCCTATGAACACAATCCCGTATTAATGGCTGCAAAAAGACGTGGAATATTACCCTACAAAATAGAAGATGTAAATGTAATTGGCGAAGACCTTTCCGGTTTAAAAATCCCCGATTATAAATTTCCAACAACAGTAAGAGGCTTTAGCAGAACTGTCGAGAAAAATGCTGTTATAAGAAATTTATTAAAATCAACTTTGAGCAAATATCCCGTTGTAGCAAAAGAAAGATGTATAGGGTGTGGAATGTGCGCAACTGCCTGCCCCGAAAAAATGATTACGATTATTACGCAAAATGAAAAGAAAAAAGCCGTCATAAGCCTGAAAAACTGCATTCGCTGTTATTGCTGCCACGAATTATGCCCGCACAAGGCGATTGACATCAAGAGTAAGTTTATTTCGAGGGTATTGAAGGTTTAAGAGGCGTTGGATTTTTAATTAGTTTATTAAATTTTAATTTGTGTTTTTAAATATTTTCGTAATATTCGGCGATATTTTTTCAAGTTCCGGTATCAGTTCTTTAATTTTATGTGAGGAGCCTTTTTTACTTATTAATACAGCGTCATCGGTATCAACTATTATTAAATCATCAACATCAATAAGTGCGACTGGTTTATTCTTAGATATAATTAAATTGTTTTTAGAATTGCAAAAAATATTTTTCGATGTTGAAACATTTCCATTCGCATCAGAATCTGAAATATTATATAAAGCTTCAAAACTGCCAAGATCAGACCAATCTGTATTTAAAGCAACCATTTTTATTTTTTTTGTTTTTTCCATAACCGCGTAATCAATGCTATTAGCGGGTATTTTTATCATGTAAGATTCCAGTATCTTTATTATGTCATTACTAATTTCACTATTTTTAAATGCCTCTTGTGATGCCGTATATATATCATTTGAATAATTATCTATTTCATCAAGATACGTTTTTACTTTAAAAACAAACATTCCACTGTTCCAAAAATACTTTTTTGCTTCTATATATTCTTTTGCCGTCTTTTCATCCGGTTTTTCTCTAAAGGAAATTACATTTTCTCCTTCTGCCTCTATGTAACCAAACCCCGTTTCAGGATACGTTGGCTTTATCCCAAAAGTTACTAAATTATCATTCTCTGCCAGTTTTTGAGCTTCTGTTATCGTATCTTTATAACCTTGTCCATCCTTAATTAAATGATCTGAGGGCGTTACCAAAACAATCTCATCTTTATTTAACGCTAAACAGGCAATTGTTATAGCCGGCGCCGTATTACGCCCAAGAGGTTCAAGAATAAATTCTACGTTCTTTATATTCAGTTCCTCAATTTGTTTTTTTGCTAAATTAAAATGATTAGTATTTGTAACAATAATTGTTTTATTACATAAATCTTTGTTACGTATTACTGTTTCTTGAAATAAAGAATAATTGCCTGTTAAATCACAGAATTGTTTTGGACACTGTTCTCGTGAGACAGGCCATAGACGCGAACCAGTACCGCCGCATAGGATTATATTTGTCATATTAGGTATTCTTTTTGTAATTTTTTATAAACCTAAAACATTAATAATTTTTCCTGAAGGTTCGGTCTCTTCCTGCCAATAAATTTTCTCATCCCATGACAGGCTTTTTGCAGAATCACGACGATCAAAAATTAAAAGATAAGCAGGACAATCCGGCGCTTTTATTTCACGATACTTAGCTATTTGCTCTAATCCCCTGCTCTTAATCGTATCAGGTGATTTTTTTTCATATATCAATTTAATTTCAATAATATAACATTTGTTGTTATATTCAATAAATAAATCCATACGCCCGCGCCCTGCCGCATATTCACGTTCAATGTGTCCTCCGCCATTAAGTACCCGTTGCAAAAAGGCCATCAATAACAGATGCGGAAAAGCTTCTGTATAATCAGATTTTTGTTCCCAGATTTCGGAATTTTCACGCCAAAATATTTGAAACTCCCTTAGTAGCTCATCCATGTCAAGAGAACCATCTGATTTTTTCCATTGCCATTCAGGTTCGGGAATAGCATCTTGTGTAGAATATGTTAACTGTCTTGCAAGCACTTCTTTGTAAATAAAATTGGATACCATTGGAGTACTTCGTTCTTTTTTTACAAGTCCCAAATCCATGCAAATACGAAAACCTTCGCTTGCGGTAAGTTCAGGATCAGGCGTTCCTGTTATAATACTTTCCATCACTTTACGGATAGCTGGTTCCTGTATTCTAACAGCAAGGGTGTCCAAATGTGTTTCTCTTGCAAGTATCATCTGTTCCCGCGCTTCTTTGATATGCTCCAGCGTTACCGTGCTGTAATCATCTTTCGGTAATATTTGCATTGTAGCACGCATGAATAATGAATTAACTATCCATGGCTGTCCGCTGGATTGTTCAAATATATACTCAAGGGCATCTCGGTTTATGGTCTGCCCCGTTTCTTCCGTCCGTTGGGCAAAGAGTTTTTCGATATCAATTTGGGAAAAATTGGATAGTACTGCAGAATCGGCTTTAATGTTAAAAGGCGAACCTGGATTGGGAGCAATTCCGCCTTTTGTAACGGTAATATAATCCTTCAAATCCCTCATTCCTACAAGCGCGACAGATACCGGAAATTTTCCAATGCCCCGACCCGCAAAACCTCCGCGTAACTGCCTTAAGAAACTGATAAGCGAGTTGCCTTCAAGCACGTCAACTTCGTCAAACAATATTACAAGCGGTTTTGGCGCGATAAGCGCAGACCAATTAGCCAGCACTTCTGTCAGCATACTGTTTGGCGCCGTTGTCTTTACATCAGGAACAGGCAGGTTAAAAAATGAGGCATTGTCTTGTATTGCCTTACAAAGATCCGGCATTGAACGTTCTGTTTCGGGGATTCCCTGACAGCGTTCCAAACTTACATAACAGGAAACAGCTTCATCACCGGAATTTATCTGACGCATCCAATTATGTAAAAATGTGGTTTTTCCTGTCTGTCGGGGCGCGTGTAATACCCAGTAGAGTTCGTCTTTTATATAACGGTCAAGCTGCGCTCCTACAAGCCGGTCTTCAGGAGGCAGCATATAGTGATCCCATGGATTACAGGGACCTGTGGTATTAAAAAAACGGACTGAGCGTTTGGTTTTTGTCATTTGGAATTATTTATTATTATAATATATTTATCATATTAAGTCATCTTCTCGTAAGACACTTATTGCTGCTTGTTCACTAAAATATTTACAAATATAATGATAACTTTTATCGCTTTTCTCTTCTAATGTTTTATAGTCATCATAAATCCGGATAATTTCTTCAGCGTAATCAGTAGGATCGTCTTTTATTGATAAAAATGACTCTGCTTTTAAAATCCCCTCAGCTCCTATTGATGTTGTTATAATCGGCAATTGATTATATATGGCTTCAATAACTTTACCTTTAACACCTGCACCGTATCTTAGTGGAACAATTGATATTCTAGAAAAATTATATATATTTTCTAATTCATCATCCGTTACATATCCTTTTATTAATATATTTTCAGATTCCAACTGTTTAATTTCATCCGGTACATTTGACCCTACTATATTTAATTTTATATTAGGATATCTTTTTAATACCGTAGGTAATATTTCTTTACAAAACCATAATACAGCATCAATATTTGGATTGTGTGAAAATCCACCAACAAATAATAAATCTCTCCTTTCTTTAAATGATATATTCTTCTTTTTTATATTCTTATAAATATTTATTGGGATCATTTTTGCTTTTATATTATTGTTTTTTGATTTTATTATATCAATCTCAAAATTGGAAAAGAAATGTGAAATATCCGCTTTTTTCATTATAGAAAATTCTAATTCTTCCCATTTCTTAGATGATTCTATAAGTTTTTTATTTTTATTTATCTCATATTCTCTTCTTTCCCTAAGAAAATGTAAATCATGACCCCAATACACTATTTTTATATTAGAGAATTGTTTTATTAAATCTATATATTTACAAGTAATATGTGGTCTGTTAAGAATAACCAAATCAATATATTTACTATTTTGCTTTATCCATGATTGCCAATTATTATAATAATAATTTCCATATAATACTTCCACACCAAGTTGATTTAAAACTGTAGTATATGGTTCGTGTTTAAAAAAATTATCACCAATAAATTTTACATTATACCCATAATTAACAAATAAATTAACATAATGAAAAACTGCTCTTGAACCAGCATCTTTATCATACATAGGGACATAATGATCAACAAAAAGAATTGTTTTTTTACTTCTACTTCGATCTTTTGCATGGAAAACATCCATTCCGTTAGGATAATTTTCTTTTTCCAAAACATTTTTCCATTTCTCTAAAAACTTCTTTTGGTTCACAACTTGATACTGCTTTAGCCCCTCTGAAACATCAGTTCCATTTGATATACCTTCAAAATGAACTACAACAGATGCAGGTTGGTACATAACTTTATAACCCATTTTTCTTATTGAGAAACAAATATCAGAATCTTCGTAATAAGCAGGTGCAAAATTCTCATCAAAACCACCGAGTTTGTCCCAGATTGATTTTTTAATCATTAATGCTGCGCCTGATATATAATCAACTTCTTTTATATAATTATATTCAGGTAAAGTTGGATCGTCCATCCTACCGTAATTCCATGCAGAAGCGTCATTCCAAAATATACCACCCGCTTCTTGAAGCATCCCATTCTCATATACAAGTTTTGAACCGACTGCCCCGATTTTTTCATCTTTTTCAATTAGTTCAACTAATGGCAACAGCCAATTTTCTTGTACTTGAGTATCATTATTTAAAAACAGAATATATTTTCCTCGTGAATGTTTTGCCGCGTTATTACAATTTTTTAAGAACCTTAAATTTTTTGTCGTGGTAACAACATTTATATTTTTAATAATTTTTTCTATCTGAGTTGTAATATCTGTTGAACAGTCATTTGCAATGATAACTTCATAACTAATTTTATTACCAGAATTGTCAATTATTGATTTTAAACAATTATATGTATAATTAAATTGATTATATACAGGAATAATAATGGAAACTATAGGCTTATTTTCTTTTTTAAATTCAATTGATTTATAATCGTCAATACATGTATGGTTATCAATATTTGAAATTAATTTTATTTCTTGAGGATTTTCCGGTGTCTTTTTATTAGCCATGTGTTTATTTACACGCCTTGAAGCACCGGCAGTTCCTTCAGTTTTTAATACATGAAAAAATGATCCTGTTCTTTTTGGCGTTATTTTAAAAAGAAATTTTATTGGATTTGATAAAAATTTATATATAAGTTTTGCAAAAAACCTACGCTTACTATATATTGGGAACATCTTTCTGCTTATTGATGAAATTTTGGCCGCAAGTTTCCATGTTCTGGAATTGAATATACTATTAATATCTGCGTTAAGCCTTCTAATATCCTCATTAAGCCTTCTTTCTGTTTGAATAAGCTGTTCAATATGTCCATTTTTATTATTTATTTCAGTATATAACCGCTGCTCGGATTCAATTAATTGCTCTATATGTCCAGTCTTGCTACGTACTTCACCTTCAAGATTTCGCTCTGATTCAATTAACTGCTCTATATGCCCAGTCTTACTTTTTACTTCGCCTTGCAGTAACCGTTCTGATTCCATTAACTGTTCTATATGCCCAGCCTGACTTTTTACTTCGCCTTGCAGCAGCCGTTCTGATTCCATTAACTGCTCTATATGCCCAACCTGACTTTTTACTTCGCCTTGCAGCAGCCGTTCTGATTCCATTAACTGCTCTATATGCCCAACCTGACTTTTTACTTCGCCTTGCAGCAGCCGTTCTGATTCCATTAACTGCTTTATGTGTACTTGCCTATTTAATAATTCTTGATTAAATAGCTCAAATTTATGCTGAAGCGTAAGATTATCATTATATTGATTACAATACCCATCTTTTCCGTATACATCACCAGTTCTGTATAAAAACAAAGACCATATATAAGATTCAAGTCTGTCAAATTCATCAAAGTATTCTACAACTCCTGCATAATGTAAAAGGTCTTGAATATCAATCGTATGAGATGTTTTCGCTCTGTTATAAGCTATCTTTATGGCATAGTAAAGAATAAAATTTAAAGGAATATTTTCGATTTTCCATTCCTGATCAAAGAAAACAAGTTCATCATTAACAACAAATGCATTATAAAACGTCATATCAATAAAACCAAATTTCAATATTGTGCCTTTGTATTTATCTTTTTCAATAAATCCTAAATCTACAAGAATATTTTCTTTTAATTCAAAGTTACTGGATTTTAACAAATTTTCTTTTAATTTATCTATCAGAAAATATATCGGCCTTATATCGTTAGCAATAAGAGCTTCTTCAAATACTAAATCAGCCCTTTTATATGGAACGATATCTGAATTCAACCTGTTATTTTTATAGAATTGATCTAATTGTTTTATACCTTTTTTTTTCAAATATAAATAATTATCATATATATTTTTTACATGGCTTATTGATTTTTGATGAGCTGGATATTTTATTACTTTATTTTTATTATCTATGATTGTAAAAGAGCGGTATTCCTTTTTTGCTTCACCTCTTGCGGAAACAAAGTTTATTTTATAATTATTTAATTTTTTTATACTTGCTTCTATTAAGTACGAATTTGAAAAAAAATCAAAATTATTATTTTTAATTATTTCTGAATACAAAGTTTTTTCTTTTGTATGTAACAAAGAACCCTTTGAATAAGTGAAAGGAATATTATCAATATCCTGTGGAAGCGGTAAATATTCATCTGTATAAATAACTTTTGGAAACTTATAATCCGGCAAAACATAATAAAAACGCTTGTTTGACAATCCTGTTGAATCAAATAACTGTGAAAGTGCATATTTCGATAATGTTTTTGGACTTTTATCTTCACTATAACCATTTATTCCGATAAACGGTTGTTGTAAATGGTCTTCCGACGCTCCACACCAATACTTTAAGCCAAACCTATTTTCTATAGCGCATAAAATAATACCGTTTTTATTTAAATGGCTTTTTGCAAGTTCAAGCATATACCTAAAAGGTTCTTTAACATCAAAAAATACTTCCGAGTATTCCAAAACACCTATCATGATAATATAATCGAATTTTAATGTTTTATCAAGTTTTTCAATATTCTGAACAATAACATTCAAATTATTTCTTTTGGCGTATCTCGTTTTAATAACTTTAGCACGGACAGAATTCATTTCGACAGCGGTTACAGATTTTGCTTTATCGCATAAAAGACCGGTAATAGCCCCCATACCGGCACCTATTTCCAAGATAGTACAATTATTTTTAAATGGATACCAATTTAATATATTTTCCCTGACAGACGAGAAAGTGTTATTTACTGTATATTCACTGCAATCCGCAATATAATCCTGAGCCGCGTCACCAGGATACTGCTTTGCAATTTCTAACATTTTCTGTTCTACTTCATCACCATCAGAATAAACAGTGGTTCCGTCTTCTTTTTTAAGTAACACTTAATCACTCCAAATATAAAAAATATTATTCAGTAATTGCTTCAACTGCCTTTTCAAAATCAAATTCCTTTAATAAATTGGGTCCTTTATTCAACATTATCTTCCCTTCTTGAACCTTTATTATAAAATTCTTTACTTCTTCTAGTTTTAGAGGATACACCCAGTCTAGTTTGGGCAATTGCTTTAGATAGCTTTCATCAGTTTCAATACCGTCAAGCATAGTTACAACAGGTATTCCACTCATTGCCGATTCTGTAACAATTGATGAAACACCATTTGTTATAATTAATTTGCTATTATGTATAAGTTGAAAAATGTTTAAGGAACTTTCAAGAAAAGTATACCCATCATTTTTTGCTAATTCTACGGCTTTATTAAACTTTGCTTCTGAAACATTTCCTGTTTTAATAGGTATAGTTCTTGGAATATAATCAAACCATTTTATTCTATTTGACTCATCCATACCGTAATATATATTAGAAGGAAAATATATTATATTATTATCAATATCAACTTTTTTATTTAATTTATTATTTTTTATCCAGCCAACTTCTAATACATTGCAACATTCGGATTTTATTCTATAAAATAAATTATTTTTATAAGGCAACAAAAATAAATCAAATAAATTACACCATGGCATTTCATCATTACTATAAAAAGGCGTTAAATCATGAGGATAGTAAATGGATTTTATAGGTTTAATATAATCTATAATTTCCAAAGGAGCGGCACAATTAAAATTTTTTATTCCAGATCTTGCAAGATTTTCTGTATCTAATAAAGGATGAAATGAAGTAAGAAACACCGTATTTTTGTTTTTTATCTCTTTTAAATCTCCGTACCCGGAAAAATTATCGCTTGCAGGATTCATTTCCAGCACATCATATTCTTTAGAATGCATATATTTTGCTAAAGGTTCCAATGAATAAGCTGAACCAAAACCATAAAATATATATTTTATATTCCTGTTATTCATTTAATATGCCTGTTCTTTTTGCTATAAATAAATTTATTTTCTGATTTTCATCATCATAATTTTTGGTATAACATTCTACGTCTCTATAAAGAAGAGCACAAACAAAATAACGTGTGTATCTTGATTTTAGTAATTCTTTATTTTCAATACTTTCCCAAGAAATGACATCATAAAAACCTGATGTGTGTAGGCAGGAACGTATCTTTTCTTCATCCTCAAAATATTCCAAGAAATATTCATTTGAAGTTTGACAGTAGGCATCTCTACCAGATAAATCATAATTACCCTCAATATGAAGGTCTATAACTTTGAAAAGCAATGGGCGTATATCCCCTTCTGTTCTGATATACAAATCACCAAAATATTCAATTGCGATTTCATTCTTTCCAGGGTATATTAATAAATTTTCATCAAATATTATTAAATCATTATTTGCTTCATATATTTTTGAATGTTCCCCCTGATCTATATACGATATTTTCACAGAAGAAAATCTATCCAAGGTATAAACTTCAAAATGCAACTTAATTTTTTTTAGTTTTTTTGAATGATTGTAAATATATATCTTCCCAACGGTATTTGTTCTGTTTGCAAACCAACGACTATATTTATTATCATCCATTTCCATATATGAAAAATCTGTATCCCAATATATTTCTATTTCGTTTTTTTTACCAAAGGAAGGAACGGTAAATATAAATTGATTATTTATTTTTTTTGCAATGTTTCTTAAATAGTAATTATTATTAGAAAATATAGAAGATAATACTACTGGGTTTGTTATTATAAGTGTATCTTGAGAAGAAAGATTATCAATGTCAAAATCTTTTGGATTAATATTTGATATTTTTGACGATTCAAATATTTTACAATGACCGATATGCATAATTTTTTTATCGTTTTCTACAAGTTCTTCAATTTTATTTGAAATTGAATAAATATCACCAATATCAAGAATATTGAGTTCTAAGGATATATTATTAATGAGATTAACAGGATTTTTCATGGCTTTTTTAACACATAGATAAAAAATAATAATATTGTTTTGTTTACTTTTTATTATTGAAATTTTCATCAAATAAGTCATCTTGTTTGATGATTTTTAATTTCTTGAAACAAAAATTAAATATATCTTCTAATTCTTCTTTTGACTTATATATGGCATTATAATTAAAATTTAATTCATCTTCATCGCTAAATCTGTTAATTCTTTAATTTTATTGTATAGTCCCACTGCTTTTGATATTTCCTGTAGAATATCTTTTTGAGTAATAATTGCATCCAAATCAAAAATAAAGTTATAATCAGAATTCATAAATATTTATAAAAATAAAGTTAAAAATATCCTATAACCATATTTTTCTCTAATCCTCCATCATATCACTAGAAACGCCCAGACAATTTTGCATAACGATTACATTCTGTTCTTTCAATGTTTCTTCAAGAAAATGTTTTGCTTCATCATAATGTTCATTTTCCGAGTTCATAACATCCATATTAAAATATTCTTCTTTATTAAATGTACCATAGTTTCTTAGGCGTTGAAAATACACTTGATCAGCCTTAAAATTTTTTGCCATCGTTATAAAAGCTGGTATTTGCTGATAATTTAATTTTTGAACTACAAAGCGTAATAGAAATTTCTCAATATAATTATTTTTTTTAAGATTGGAAATAATCAATAATGCTTCCTGTAACTTTTCCCATTTTCCACCCAGTCGTAATACTTCATAAGTCTGTTTTTCTGCGGCATCAACTGAAACTGCTATACGACCTATCATTCCTTTTAAATTTTCAAATTCTTTATATTTTTCTTTTGTAAGAAGTTGGCCATTTGTATGAATATTTATTTTTAAATCTGGAAATTCTTGTCTTGAAAGTGTTTTGCAAAAGTCTTGTGATGGTTTACTGGCAAAAAATTCGCCACTTCCCAATAGAGTAAATGATTTACAATTTTTCAATGCCGGTTTTATTTTCGTATTGAGCATATTTAATAGTTTGTTGTTTTCCTGTTCACTATTAACTTTTATGTGAGTACGGCAAGAATGACAATGAAGATTACATGTTGTATCACAACTTAAAGCAACTTCAATGGGGGAAATATTTATTATACAATCATGATAATTTTTAAAATTGTACTTCTCTAAATCTTTTAATACAATAGAACCTAAATTTGAACCATTACCAAAATTTTTGTATAAACAATATTTAGTACAATATTCAAAATTACCTTCCGTAACAGAATATCTTAGTTTTTTGGCATTTTCTGAATTCCATATTTCATCAAAGGAATCATTATTATAAATATTACCAAATGAGAGACCATTCTTTAACCACGCGCTACAACAAGGATAGACATCACCATTCTCCAATATCTCAATTCTTGTAAAAGGATATTTACACATTACATTTTTTTTAGTATTTATATTTTGCCACTTATCAAGAACTATGTCATCATGCATTTCTGACAGTTCTTTATTTTTTGTTTTTAAGAACTGTAATTCTTCCATAAGTCCCCTGTTTCCCTTATGGAGAAATACTAACTCAGCTTCTACTTCTCTATTTCGTTTAACAGCTTCCTCCCAATGTTTCGTTTTTTCATCTAAAGCGCGTTGTAATCCGGCAATATCAGCTTCAAGTTCTTTGTTTCGGTTAAGAACAGCTTGATATTCAACCTGAGGGGATACATTATTACTCATTCTCTCCATAATTTATCCAAATATTATATATTCAGAAACCTCATATATTTGGTAAGATTTTCTTTGTGAAACTCTATTAATTAAAAATATCATCATCTATCTTTATTTCATCATAGTATTTTATTTTATCGGAAGATAATGACCATGAAGTAACAATAACCGCTAATTCACGACCATCCTCATTCCAACCTTCATTTTTGGGGATAAATGTTTTTTTTGTTTTTATACTTATTTGAATATCATCAAATTTATTTTCAAAATCTAATTCTAAAGTGAATAACCCAGGAACTATATCCATAGTTAGTGATTCATTGTTGTTTATAGTTACAGTAATACTGTTTATCGGCCAGCCTGGTGGATAATATCCAGTTAATGAAAAATGTGTAGCCGTCTTGTCATAAGCAATAATACTAGCATTACCAGTTATAAAATCTGGCTCTTTAGTACTGTTATTAGTATTCTCATTGTAAAATCCATTTAATTTATAGGGAAACAAAATTTGTGGAGGAATAAAATTACTCCATGTGTATAATCCTCTTTCAACAATTTCAAAAACAATTACATCAGGTTTGTATGTAAGCAAAGCATTATTTACATTTTCAAATACTTCTCCAGATGACCTTAAAAAATAACTCTGATTGAATGTACCCCCAATTAATGCTCTTAAATTAATTGAATATGAATCACCAAAAATAACTATTGATAAACCATTAGGGTTGGTTGATGTTTGTTTATAATCAAGGTCATTCCAATCACTATTAGGTTGAACAGAAATATCATTAAAAACAACACTGTAAAAAGATGATTGGGGTATACTTTTTGCTGCAATTATTCGAGTCAAATCTCCTGACAATGTATTTATTTTATTTATAGTATATTGTGGAATTTGTACAGGTATTCCTAATTCATTAATACAATTAATCAATTCCCGAAACGCTACTTCTGCACCTAAAATGTTCCAATGTGAATCATTAGAATAATAAAGCCATTCTTGTGAATTTTCTTTGGCTTTCAATAATGCAGGACGAATATCTAATATTTTAATACCATTATTTTGCTTAAAATAGTCTATATATTGATCTAAACGACTTCCATTGCCGAATATATATTTTTCATGCTCAGGCAGATATTCAGGATATATTGTCTGTGGATTAGGACATACAACAACAATTAATTTTGTTCGTCCTTTACTTTGTATTTCTATATATTTATCAAGTTCAACAAAAAAATCACAGGTGTTTTTCATGTCATTATCATTTATTTTTATTTTTCCATGAAAATCATCCATAATACCTTCATCTGTAAAATATAACCAACCACGTTTTCCTATAATCACTCTGTCAGAAATTGATGTTTTAAGTAGAGAATAATGAACATCACCATTTAATCCTATTAATTTATTACGAAATGCAAAATTATCGTGAAAATATTCTTGAAATTTTTGTGGGAATTTTTTTATTTTTGTACCGTATTCAGGATAATCAGCCAAAATTCTAAAATCTGATACAGGATCATCTGGAATTATTCTAAAAAACATATTAATTAAGGGTATACAGAGACAACAAACAAATATAATTGAAATACTTTTTAAACGAAACATTTATTCCTCCAAAAATATTATTTTACATAAACTTTATAAAACAACGCTATTAAAATCTGAAATAAATAAAAGGATTATATGTACTACCAGAAACTGCTGCCAGCGAAAATAACAATAATAGAAATATTATTACAGATGAACACCATAAAACTACTTCTCTAAGCCAAAGCTTTGACAGAGCAGATACTTTTCTGTTTATCCAAGATAATATTGGAGTCGATGCAATAATTCCCACAATAAAAATAATTATCATTTCAGGCGTTAAATAATGTAATAACGGATTCTTTATATCATTTAAATTGCTAAACATACATCCCAAAAAAGAAATGGCATCTTTAAATGATTCTGCTCTAAAAAACACCCACCCTATCAAAACCATAAATATTACATATATATGCTGCAATGGCCTCCAAAGTTTCTTTAAAATATTTCCTACAGGAGTTTTTTCCAACATTTGCAATAATGCATGATACATACCCCAAATAACAAACGTCCAATTTGCGCCATGCCACAATCCACATAACAGCATGACTACAATTTGGTTTATATATGTACGTACTAAACCTTTTCTATTTCCTCCAAGCGGTATATACAGATAATCTCTAAACCATGTAGATAAAGATATATGCCATCTTTTCCAAAATTCACGGATACTCTGGGAAATATACGGATAATTGAAATTCTCCAGTAACTCAAATCCAAACAATTTTGCCAATCCTATTGCCATATCAGAATATCCTGAAAAATCAAAATAAATTTGTAGCATATATGCAAACGCACCAAACCAAGCCAAAGCAGTTGTCAAACTTTCATGAGGTAATCCATAAACGGTATCACATAATTTTGCCATTACATTGGCTATTAGTACTTTTTTTGACAATCCAATCACAAAACGTGAGACACCAGAGGCAAACTTAGCGGTACTATGCGTCCGGTTTTTTATTTGTTCGTTGATATCATGGTATCTTACAATTGGACCAGCTATCAATTGCGGAAAGAATGAAATATACAGAGCTACATCCAAAACATTACGATTTACAGGTGTTTCTTTACGATAGACATCAATAACATAACTCATGGCCTGAAATGTAAAAAATGAAATACCAATAGGCAGTGAAATATTAGGATTCGGTAATATTGTTTTTCCAAAAACCAAATTGATATTGTCAATAATAAATCCTGTATATTTAAATATAACCAACAATCCTATGTTAAAAATAACCGATAAAATTAATACAGTTTTCCTCGGTAGAGATAAAGATACATTCATTAATATTCCAAAAAACCAATTCACAAGAATAGAGCATATCATCAAAAAAACAACAACAGGCTCTCCCCATGCATAAAATATTAGACTGGAAATAATTAATATAACATTACCCAAACGAAGCGGACGAAAATAGTAAAGTACTAAAACTATAGGAAGAAAACATAATATAAATATCGGTGTACTAAAGACCATAATTAAAATTTCTCCTTAAATAATTTACTTGATGTATTATTTATTACTTTTTATATTTACTGTTATTGCTTTATGAAAATTTAATAATATTTATAACTGCTTATCAGCTTCTTCCAAAATCTTTAATAACCGAATCCCTTGTTCAGGGTTTGAATATGATTGTTTCTTATTCTTTATACAATCTACAAAATGATTAATACTGGCATATAAAGCATCATACATTTTTATATCAGGAGACAATACGTCTCCAGTCCGTATCTTTACTACATAGGTATTATAATCACTATTATCTACTTTAGTGATCAATCCGCTGTCATAGATTTTAAGTTTTTCTACCATGGATACATCATCATATACAATCATTTTTTTTGTTCCAGCAATGATTAATTTCCTTTCCTTGATTGGAGAAAGCCAATTAGATTTAATATTCGCAATCAAATTACCATATTTCAACTGTAAAAAAGTTGTTACTTCACTTTTATTTATGCTTTTATGACCAATTGCATACATAGCGTCAGGACATCCGGGATTAAATAAATAGTCCAGTATTGATAAATCATGTATTGCCAAATCCCACATGGCATTTACATCTTCTTTAACTTGCCCCAGATTCATGCGTGATGCGTCAAAATAAATTATTTCTCCGATCTCACCTTTATCATATAATTCTTTTATTTTTTGTATGTAAGGATGATACATCATAATATGATCTATATGAATAATTTTATTTAATTTTTCCGCTAGTGATTTCAATTCAATAGCTTCCGGTACAGTTGAAGTAAAAGGTTTTTCTATATATACATGTTTTCCTGCTTCAAGAGTTTGTTTCGCTAATTGAAAATGGGCGCTTGTTTCTACCGCAAGCGCAATCGCATCAATATTTTTATCATTCAGAATTTCGCTAACATCTGATATATATTTTAACTGTTGAATGTAAACGCTTTTTGCCGCATTAAGGCGATCTTCTTTTTTGTCACAAATCACAGAAAAATTTATTTCTGGATTATTATACAACTGTTTTGCAACATTAGGTCCCCAATAACCATAACCAACCAGAGCTATATTAATCATATAATTAACCTCTTTTAAAAAATTTTTGTATATTTTCTATTACCAATTCCAGATCAATACCGGCATAGCAAGGCAAGGTTATTGTCGTATCAAAGAGTTGTTTAGCAACAGGTTGAACATTATTATATTTTTCCCGGTAATAAGCGCAATCAGAGAGGCAATATGTACCTATAGTTGTCTCTACATCTTTTTCTTTTAAGAACTTAACTAATTCATCCCTTTTGATATTATCAGGTACTTTAAAAACAACAGATTGAATATTATGAATTACATTTTCAGTTGTCTTCTGTTCAATAAATCCAAAATCAATAAGTTTTTCCGCATAACGTTTTTTAATTATTTGTCGAGTTTTAATAATCTCGTCAAGTTTTTGAAGCTGCTTTATACCCATAGCAGCCTGTAAGTCAGGCAGACGATAATTGTAACCATAATCAACAAAATCAAATTTACCATTATTAAAAACAGCTCCGTGGGCAAGTTTTACATCCAGCATTTTTTTATAATCAGCATTATTAGTTAAAATCGCGCCGCCTTCTCCTGTGGTAAGCAGTTTGCGGGGGTGAAAACTGAAACAGGTCATATCCGCTATATTACCGCATTTTACTTTGTTTTCCGACGAACCCAGACCACAAGCGGCATCTTCAATCAATGGTATTCCATGTTTTTTAGTTATAGATTTTATTTCATGAATGCCGCTGGGACTTCCCGCCAAATCAACAAAGATAACCGCTTTTGTATCTTTTGTTAATTTTTTTTCAAGGTCATCAGGTCTCATGTTAAATGTAAGAGGATCTACATCAACAAAGATTGGGTGTGCATATAAATCCTCTATTACATTGACACTTGCCGGAAAAGAAAAATCCGATACAAGTACTTTATCGCCAGGTTTTATATCAAGTACTTTCAGGCACATTGTTAAAGCGGTTGTAGCAGATGTGGTAAAATTACAGTATGCCGCGCCGGTATAGTCGCATAAGTCCTGAGTAAAACGATTAACATACGAACCTTTTGTGAAAATACCAGAATCAAAAATTTGCCTAAAATCATTTTCGATTTCTTCAAATAAAATATACGGTTTTATTAAACGTATCACTTTTTTACCCCCACAAATTCTTTTTTGTACCAATCAATGGTTTTTGCCATGCCTTCATCAAAAGAAGTCAGCTTATATTCTATTAACGATTTTATTTTTGAGTTATCTGCATTGTGACACTGGACATCCGCCGGGCGGGCAGATAAAAAATCAATTTCCCCTTTGTAATCCATTAAATCGCACACTTTTTTTATTACATCTATAATTGCCGTTTGATTATCTGTAGAAACATTAACAGCATCACCTGCTTTAATAATTGGAAATATTTTCACTAAAGCGTCAATAGTATCTTCAACAAAAATAAAATCTCGTGATTGGTCGCCGGAACCATGAACAATAGGCTTTTGTGAATTAAATATCCGGTATGCGGTTATTGGAATAACCGCCGCCATATATCCACGGTAATTCTGCCTCGGTCCATAATTGTTAAACGGACGAAAAATAAATGCGTCTACATCAAACATTCTGACGTATGTTTCAACAGCAACATCAGCCGCCGCTTTACCTGCGGCATACAATGTCATGGGATTTTTAGGATGCAATTCATCCATAGGCTCATATACCGCGCTGCCATAAACTTCTGACGTTGAAAAATGGCAAAGCGTCTCATATTTTTTCTTGCGTAATAATTCCAGTAAATTAATAACGATATTTGTGTTTACGTTAAATGAATTTGAGGGATTTACAAAAGAATAATTCAGGGCTTTAGTAGCGCAGTTAATAACGATGTCTATTTTATGCTTATCAAATATATACTCAAGAGATGACATAAATTCTGCGTCATCTTTATAAAAAACTATATTTTGTTCGTATGAAGAAAGAGGCAAATTTTCTTCACGACCACAAAACAAATTATCAATGACAATTATCTCTTTAGCGCCTTCTTTTATTAAACGATCAACTAAGTTACTCCCTATAAAACCAGCACCGCCAGTCACCAATATTACCGAATTCTTTATTTTTCTATTCATGACAAAATTTCAACCAATTCCCCGCATTGACTGCAAATATTTTTATTTGATAATCTGCCTCCGCATTTGCATACATACCCAATCTGTTTTGCCGGGTTTCCGACAACCAACGCATTAGGCGCAACATTTTTTGTAACAACACTGCCTGCTCCTATCATTGCATATTCTCCAATAGTAACACCGCATATAATTGTCGCGTTTGCGCCAATAGAAGCTCCCTTTTTTACAATTGTTTCCGTAATTTTCCAGGATGAATTGAAAGACCTGGGTACATGGTCATTTGTGAAGGTAGCATTAGGTCCTACAAATACGTCGTCTTCTATTGTGACTCCATGATACACAGATACGCCATTTTGTACTTTGACTCTATCGCCAATAACTACATGTTCATCAATGTATGTATCCTTACTGATGATACAATTCTCTCCTATAGAGGCATGTTCCCGAACTTGGGAATTTATCCATATCTTTGTTCCATCACCGATTTTAGCTTCCGAAGAGATATGCGCCGATTCATGTATAAAAATACTCATTATTATTCCTTATTTAATTAACTTAATAATTTCTAGTATGAATTATAAATTAAATCACAAATACTTACAACTACACCTTACTTTATTAGCGCTTTTACTTTCTCTTCTATCTCATCCAGTGACTTCATGGAACCAATATCTTCCGGTTCAAACGAAATATCAAATTCAGTTTCCAGACCTACAACTAGTTGAAGATGATGCATTGAATCCCATTCAGCACAGTTTTTCTGAGAAATATCATCCGACACATCATCTAAATTAAGCGTATCTTTAATTACTTGCTTTATTCGTTCGCGCATAAATCCTCCACTGTATATATATCCGGTAAAGAAAGCTCTTTTTTTTGAAGAATTAATTCATAATTCGTACTATCCGGTAAATTTTTTTTTGCAATAAATCCAATATCGTCATAAAAATTTTTAACTTGCTCATTTTTTTCTGTCTTGACATATAACGCCCTAACCTGTTGTATCCCGATTTCTTTTAGTTTTATCAGTATATATTTGACAAACACATATTCAATTTTCTTCCCAAGAATACGACAGCTTAGCAACAAGGTATCTATACAAGCCGTTTGTTTTTCGACTAATATAATCATCAAACCAGTAAGTCCATTATCGCCAAATTTGTCTTTTACCCGTAACCCGTATACCAAACCGCCATTATCTGCAATAGACTGTATTTCTGTTTCTGTATATCGCCGTGTTGTCAGGTTAAACTGATTAGTCTTTTGAGTCATCTGCGCAAACCGTACTTTATTAAATTCATTGAGTTTTTCTATAGTCAGTTTGATCTCAAGACTTTGCAAATAGGTATCCATATTTGCGAATTGGCTTTTATACTGCGCTCTTTCGGTATTTTCTTTATATTGCTGTGTTTTGACAAAATCTTCCTGCGTTAATGTATAGGCGCTAAAATAATTATCTGTTAATTGTTTTATAAAAATCGGATAAAGATAAGGATGCAATGGAAAATCAGGCACACATACTTCAGGAAACATTTGTTTTATCAGTTCACGTTCGGTGGGATTGTCGTCTATAAACACCATACTGTCTAAACCAATATTCAATTCCAGCGATATTTCTTTTATGTTATCTGCCTTATTATTCCAATTGATTCTATATGCGGAAAAATTTTCTTTTTTTATTAACATATCGGGATGATTCTCCCATACGGTAAATACATCAGATTCATTGTTTTTACTACAAATCGCAAGGATAACTCCCATACGGTTCAACTCCAATAAATATGCTTGAAAAAACCGGTAAACATTTCCAGGATAATCCTCTCCCATTTTTATACCGTTCGCGCCATCCTCTCCTAAAATACCAAACCACAGTGTGTTATCCAAATCAAGCACAATACATTTTTTGCGCTTCATTGCAAGTAAATCAAGCTGCCGCGAAAACCATGTAATAAATTGCGGAACCAGTTTTGGGTTAATAGGCATTTGCGAAAGAAAATAATACTTCCAATCTATTAATTGTTCCGCTGAAAAGTTATTATAAAATTCATTGATGTTAATTATCTTTACATTAGTATGTTCTGCTATAGCATATATTTTCTGATTATACGCAATGATGGCATTTTCCAATACCGTATTTGACGTTACATAATTCAATACAAAAAGGGGCGCCATTGTAAAAACAATAAAAGTTTTATCCTTATTGATGTTTGAATAGACCATGTTGAGTAAATCGCCATAATGCGCTATTTCTCCAGTTATAATATTATTATTTAATTTGTATGGTACAAAGTAAAACCAAATATACGTATCCGCTGTTTCATCAATAAATGATACATCTTCGTAACCAGAAAAACGGGCTTCAAATCCTTTAAAAAAAGGTTCTATGGTATAATTACGGAAAATAAAATATTTCATACATTATTATTTATTAACTAATACTCAATCAATGAAGAAATGTTACAATTTTTTAATTCTGTGTACACTGTTCCCCATGATAAACCAGCTCCAAATCCGCATAATATTATCTTCTCATTTTCCCTGATTTTGTTCTCAATCTCTGAAACTATTGTTAAAGGAATTGAAGCGGAACTTGTATTACCAAAACGATCTATGCAAAAAGGAACTTTTACTGTATTTATTTTTAATTTTTTAATAATAAAATCAATCATAAATTTATTTGCCTGATGAAACAAGAAATAATCAATATCATCTGATTGAATAGACAAAACAGTCAACATATTTTTTATTGCTTTAGGAACAACTCGTAAGGTAAAATTAAAAACATCCATCCCATCCATATAAATTTGGTGATCCGAACGTTTGTTTCCTTCTTCTCTTTCAGTTATTTGCAGGTTTTCAACTGTGGCAGGATGCCGAAATTCACCTGCTGGTATTATCAAAGATTTTGCTCCTGAACCATCAGACATTAACTCGAAATATGAATCGCAATAATCACCTTTTTCTATAAGTGTCGCTGTACCTGCATCTCCAAACAAAGGCCAGTTTACCTTATCATAGGGAGATGTAAGTTTGGTAAAAGTTTCCCCGACTAATAACAAAACTCTATTTATACCTTGCTGGGAAGCATAAGCAAAAGCTGTGGATAATCCATATATATAACCGGAACAAGCTAAATTTAAATCAAGACTTGCCGTTGTATTTGGTAAACCAAGGCGATTCTGCAAAAGCGGAGCGGTTGCTGGCATTCTATAATCCGGGGTTTGACTGAGAAATAATAGAACATCTATTGAATTTATATCTATATTATTATCTTCTATCAGTTTTTTCGCCGCCTTAAAACAGAGATCAGAAGAGCAAGTATCCGCATCGCTTATCCGGCGTTCTCGTATGCCAATCGCATTAATGGTTTTTTCGATTTCTTCTTCCGGAATCAGATAGCCAAGGTCCTTATTGTATATGATATTTGAAGGTACGCACGCTGCCATTGCCCGTATACCAACATTTTTATATGTAATGAAAGCCATATTATTTCTTTTCCTTTTTTTCAGAAAGATAGTTTCTCATAGAATTTATTTTTTTAATTATAACAATGTAAAACCACCGTCTATAACCAGATTTGAACCAGTTACCCAACTGCTTGCGTCCGATAACAAATAAATCACCGCATGGGCAACTTCTTCTGGTTTACCATGTCGTTTAAGCGGATATCGCTTTTTGTCTTCTTCTAATTGTTCTGAAGTTATTGTTCCCGCATCAAAAATATGCGTTTCAATCAGTCCCGGATTAACACAATTTACTCTAATTCCCTTTGAAGCCAATTCAAGTGCCATGTTTTTTGCTATTCCATTTATTGCACCCTTAGATGCATTATAAATAGAATTACCTATTGCTACTATCATTACTCCTCCAATTGAAGAAATAAAAACAATAGAGCCATTTTTGGATACTTTTTTCCTTTTAATCATTTCAACAGATAGTAATACCGGAGCGGTAAAATTAATATCCATCACGTTTGTTAATGCTTCAGTAGTAATAAATGGAAAAGTTAGTGTTTTAATTAACCCCGCGCAATTTACCAAACCATTAATATCTGGCGACTTATCTACTAATTGCTTTCGTTCATCTTCATTACTCAAATCAGCTGTAATAATAATATGATCTTTTCCTTCCATTTGCGATAATGTTTCATTTAAGCGCTCTTTATTTCGAGCAGTTATAATAACTGTTGCTCCCATTTTTGAACATTCAATAGCTATAGCTCTGCCTATTCCAGAAGAAGCGCCTGTTACAAGTATTGTTTTTCCTTCCAGAGAGAACGGATTATACATTTTACACCTCTACTAGTGGTACGCAGACAATTTTATCTGTCGTAAAATATATGCTACCCCATGACAACCCAACCCCAAAACCGCAGGCGATATGTTGCAATTTTTTTTCTTGTAATTCTTTATGCAATTGGGTCGCCAGAGTAAGCGGAATAGAAGCACTGCTAGTGTTTCCAAAATTTTTTAAAGAATAGGGAACTTTTTCAATAGGTAATTTCAGTTTTTTTCGTATTTGTTCATTCATATAAAAATTTGCCTGATGAAAGACAAAATAATCTATTTTATCCTTATCAAGGTTAAATTTCTCAACTAACCTGTCAATTGATTTTGGAGCTTCCTTTATTCCAAATGAAAATACATTCATCCCGTCTAAAATCTGATGCAAATTATTTGAGACAATACCATCCCCTCGTACAACCATATCCAATGATGAAAGTGAAAATGGATTTCTAAATCCGTACCCTCCATCATTGATTATTATTGATTTGTATCCACTACCGTCAGAATTCATCCCAAACAACATAGGTTCCGTATCTTTCGCATATTCTAAGGCAGTTGCGGTACCGGCATCGCCAAACAGAGGATAAGTACTTTTATCTTCTATTGAAGAAATTTTCGATGGTGTATCACCTGTTAACAGAAGTGCCTTTCCTCCTCCCAATAATTTTGTTAATAATCCTGCAACAACACCCATCGCATAAACCCAACCGCTACAACCTAAAGAAATATCTAGAGTATAACAGTCTTTGCTTAAGCCTAATCTATGTTGAATGATAGGAGAAGTAGCAGGCAAGATATAATCCGGGGTCTGGGTAACAAGTACTACTATTGAAATATCATCTTTATTCCATTGTAAACTTGAAATTAAAGCCTCTGCTGCAGAGACACATAAATCCGATGTACAGATATTGTCATCTACTTTTCTTTTTCGCTCTACACCAGTAGTAGAAATAAATTTTTTTGCTTCTTCATCATTAAAAAGTGGAAAAGAGGTGTTTTCTTCAATATTTTTGGGAACACAAACAGAAAAACCGTTTATTCTTACATTTTCTATTTTGAAGAAAGCCATTATGATTTGTATTCCTTAACAATATTAAACAAATCTTCAACGGTTTTGGATTTCCTGATGTCGTCTCCTTTAATGGTAATACCATACTCATCATCTACCATTGCAATAATTGACAAAGCAACCATGGAACCCCAATCAACCAATGTTTTGAATTCCGTATCCGCTTTAAACTCGCTTGCTTCAGTTTCATCAAATTGTTCCGCAAATTTTCCGATAAAATTGTTTAAATCCATTTTGTTTCTCCTAAAATTTCTATTCTATAAATCCTGAGGTTTTTCGATATTTTCGAATACCCTTGCAGGATTCCCAAAAACCTTTGAATACGAAGGTATATCTTTAAAGACAAAACTATTGGGAGCGATAATAACATATTCACCTATATGAACACCCATAGAAACAACAGTATTTGTACCTACACCTACATTATTATCTATAACAACCGGAGATTTTTCAGTTTCTGCGTTTTTATCAAATATTTTTTTTCCAGTATCATGGGTATATATCTTTACACCAGGACCTATTTGACAATTATCTCCTATAGTTAAACCACCAGTTCCATCTAAAATTGTATATGGTCCAATCCATACATTCTTACCAACTGAAACATTACCTAAAACAAGGCATGAATCATAAACAGAAGAACCTTCGCCAAAGCCCATAAGCTTTGCCCTTTCCCATCGATCGATAAGATAATCAGGAATGGACAAAAAACGATCATATTCTTTCTTTTTTTGGGCAATAAGCTTAAAAAGAAGTTTCCTGATTAACTTATAAAGCAGGCTATTCATATCATAATCTCCATATTGACTGTACTATATATATTACAATTATCGCCTATTGTCAATTCCCTGCCAGAACAATCTGATAGAAACTCATTCAGGTTCCTTTTGATGACAAATTTCAAAAGCTAATTTATTTAGAACTAGTCCATATTCATCTTTCAAAATATGCTTGGTAACGCGGGATGTTTCTTCGACATATTCTTTTGGACAAAATACATTTATTTTATATTTATGAGTACGGTATTGTTCCGCCCACATCTTTGATGGAAAAAACTTATTAAAAGGCATTGGTTCAGCGCCATCCATATAAGGGGAAACATAAGTTAGTTCAGATTCATCAAAGCTGGGAAAAGACGGAATATCAACCCAAATTTCCTCTTTTAAACAATCAGGATGTCTTTTTATTACTTCCTCATATATTTTTTTTGCAAATTTCCTTATATCACTATCAGAGAGAGCTGAATAAATTTTGTTATTGTTTAAATCTAACAAATTCTTGTATCCTATCTTTGATTCATCAGATATCGATTCATGCTGTCTGTAATCGGACGCTATTGTAGCATACGATATTACTGCAGCCCTTACAAAATGTTTACGATGCTGAAGATTGTAATACAATTTATTTAATTTTGGATCATTAAAATACTCTGTTAAAAAATTATTTAAAAAATAATGATCATCAAAATATAAAAAATCTATTGCTGTTTTAAAAGTGATTTCTCTGTCTCCCAATGATTTTAACTTGATGACCTTATTACTGTCTTGGATGTATTCTATAATTCCTTTATATAAACATTCTGATGCCCTTATTTTTTGGTGATGATAAAAATTCATAAATAAAAGCATTTTTGCAAATACAAGCTGTTCCATTAACGATTCAGCATTTGGTTTAATTGTCAACCTTCTGCTTAATATAGGCTTACCACCATAATTAAATTCGGCATGTATCATATCTACTGAATACCAAAGTCTTTCTAAATCTATCCTAAGCGGTAATCCGCTATAAAGACCATCTCTCATAAGATAGTCTAATTTATCAGCATCAAAAGCTCCATTAATAAATTCTATTTCGTATGCTTTTGTTTTATCTTTTGAATTACCTACAATACAATTACCCAAAAGAGGAAGATCAATATTAATATCTTTCTTAAATAATTCTGATAATTTTCCCAATATTTTCTTTTTAAAGAAATCACTTTTAACAATCAGATAAGATAATATTTCATGCGCCTTCGGATTATTACATAAATCTTCATTATTAGTTTTTAGCTCCTTAAATTCAAGAAAGTTTTTAAAAATCTCTTCGCTAATATGAGAAAAAGGTCCATGTCCTACATCATGAAGTAAAGCTGCATATTTTATTGTATCTTTCCTATCAACTTTATTATCATCACTTGTTTTCTCAACCGCATCTATAAGTTTCTTTACCTGTGAATACACGCCTAAACTATGGGAAAATCTCGTATGGTTTGTAGAAGGAAAAGTAAAAAAAGCAAGTCCGGTTTGCGATATTTTCCTTAATCGCTGTAAAAGCGGCGTATCAAGAATAAAAACTTCATGGGGGGATAAATAATCCGTACCCCACACACTATCATGAATTATTTTACCTGTACGAATTTTTTGAAATTCGAATGATTGAAAAAGCCAAGTTAAATATTGTTCTACATCTTCTACAAGACTAGACACTTTATTTACCAACTAATGAATATAAATTTTTCGATATCTTTTTTACCAATTCCCTTTTTTCCGGGAAAAATTTTTCTGCATTATCATGATAATATTTATAAAATCCAGGCGAAATTTGATATTTTACCAGATCGGGGTTATTTGCCGTTATTAATCGAGACAAAATTAAATTGTCAATACATTGATCAATTTCCACACTTTTATGATATTCTTCCGATGTTGAAAACGTTATATCTGAAAATAGCCCCTTAAATTCGTTATCTTCCGCTAATTTATAAAAGGCATTGTGTATACGAATACGCTCTGTCGTAAATTCCTGATTCTCACCAAAAAAGGCAAAAATTCCGTAAATAATATCACTATTGTTCATATCCCCCCCTGCTTATTATAACATACTTTTTAAAAAAACAATCAACAAATTTCACGAATTTACAAAATCTTGAATATCTTAATAATAATCCCACTTTCATATAAACATCTCAACTCTTATTAAGCAACACTTATTTAAAAGAATTTATTACCTCTACTACGGTTTTTAACTCCACTTGTGTTAACTGGGGGTGAATAGGGATAGAAACAACTTCATTTTTGATCTTATCTGTAATAGGAAAAGTTTTTTCTAATTTCATCTCTTCATAGCATTTTTGTTCCGGAATCGAAAGCGGATAAAAAACGCCAAAACCTATACCATTATCTGAAAGGTGTTTTAAAAAAGCATCCCGTTTTTGATCCTTTACAGAAACTGTGTACTGGTGGTAACAATGATAAGCTCCTTCCCGCTTATAAGGTATTTTTACAAGCGGGTTATTGATATTTTTATTAAAATACTCAGCGTTTTGATTTCGACAAGTATTAAAACTGTCCAGCTTTTTAAGCTGACAAAGCCCTATTGCAGCAGCCACATTTGTCATACGATAATTATAACCCACTATGTCATGATAATAGCGGACCTTCATCCCATGGTTGATTAGCATGGAAGCTCTCTCAGCCACATCATCTCTATTTGTTACAACAATTCCACCTTCTCCAGTAGTCATGTTTTTGGTTGGATAAAAACTAAAAACAGCGGCATCACCAAAAGTACCGACTTTTCGATTTCCATAAGCAGTGCCATGCGCTTGTGCGCAATCTTCGACTAACAGCAGATTATGCTTTTTCACCAGCTTCATAATGGCATCCATATCACATGCTTGTCCAAAAAGATGAACGATTAGGAGTGCTTTTATATCTTGCTGTTCTTTAAGTTTTTCTTCAATTTTTTCCGCTGAAATACAGAATGTTTCAGGATCTATGTCAGCAAAGACCGGTGTTGCTCCAGTATATACAATGGCGTTGGTAGAAGCAATAAACGAAAACGGTGTTGTTAATACTTTATCGCCGGAACCAATATTCAAAGAACGTAAAGCAACTTCAAGCCCTGTTGTTCCTGAAGTAGTTGCAATGCCATGCTTAACGTCTATGTAATTAGAAAATTGCTTGTTAAAATCTTCAACAACACTGCCGCTGGCAATCATTCCGCTTTCAATTACACGGCAAACAGCTTCTTTCTCATCCTCTCCTAAAAATGGCTTCGCAATATGAATCATCTTAGCTCCCTTTCCTCGTCAATAATAAATAGTGGCCGTCCTCTTGCCGCATCAAGAGTACGCCATAGATATTCAGCAATAATTCCCAAAGAAATATTTGTAACCCCAAAGCCAATCATTAAAATAGAAATCAATGTTGGCCAACCTATTGAGATCGGATATAAATCGAATATACGCAAAATAACAATCATTAAAGCAAAAGCAAAGCCTAAAATAGCCATAAAAATCCCTAACATACTTATAAAACGGATTGGAGCAAAGGAAAACGCTACAAATGAATCTATAAACATTTTAATTTTTTTACCAAATGTCCATTTTGACTTACCTTTCTTCCGTTCAATATAATCACAGGTTATTGTTGTAAATTTGTAACCCATAGTAAGTATTTGTAAAAATATTGAAGAATTTAATTCAATATTATTATTTAACTGTTCACGTACCTTATGATTAAATAAAACATTATTAATACCTCCTTCCGGAAAATTAGCAACAGCAAACTTTTTAGTAAGTTTATAAGTAATTATTGAAGGTATTCTTTCAAAAAGTGATACTTTAACTTTACCTTTTTGTACGCCGACCATATCATAACCTTGAGTAATTTTCTCATATAACAAGCCAATCAACTCCACAGGTTCTTGTAAGTCTGCCGAGAAAAACATACAATACTCTCCGCTCGATCTACTTATTCCCGCGCGTATAGCGGCATGAGAACCATAATTTTTTGACAGACAAATAACTTTTGCATGCAGGGATTTAAATAAATACTGGCATAATATTTCAACAGACCTGTCAGTTGAACCGTCATCAACAAAAATAGCCTCTATGGAGAATGGTTTATCAACAGCATATTTATCAAGAGTATTACAAAGATCAACCATGTTTTCTTCTTCATTTAGGAATGGAATAATTACGGATATGTCACTTTTCATGTTTCACCATCTTACTTCTTTATATTTATTAATATAAGTCCCGCTAAAATTACTACCATACCAATAACTTGATATAACGTTACTTTTTCCTTTAATATAATAATTCCGGCAATTATGATTACTACATACAAAACTCCTGCAGACACTGGATATATGTAAGTTAAGTTAAATCTTGGTAAAATACAAAAAGAAGAAAGAAAAAAGCTGCAAACATAAAATACCATACCTACTAACATTTTTATATTCATCTTAAGATTGAATATTCCGGAACTTATACTTATCAATAAATTTTCACCGCCCATCTTAATAAATAGAAGACCAAGTGCTGATAATGCAATATACAACACAAATAATAAATAAATCCACATATATGCTCTCCTTAATAATATTTTTTATTTTATTCTACTAATTCCCATGAAATAATAAATGCTCCTAATTCACGTACATCTTCATTCCAACCTTCATTTTTTGGTATTACAGTTTTTTCTGTTTTAATGTTAATGTATATTAATCCATCCGTATTCTCAAAATCTACTTCTATTTTATAAGAATCTCCTGGTATAATTTCGGCTGATACAGATTCGTTATTATTTATTGATACCGTGATATAATTACTGGGCATCATTTCAGGACAATAACCATATAAAATAAACTTCTTAGCAGATAAATTTTTTATTGCAATACTTGCGTTGCCATTTATCCATACTTCTTTATTTTTATTTTCATAAAATCCTTTATAAAAAATTAAATCATTATTAATATTGGGATTGGGATTGATTTTATTTGTTCGAAATATACCAAGATTATATTTTTTTAATATATCAACACCAATTCGAACACTTCCATAAGCATCTTGAAATATGGATAATTCATCATCTGAAGTATAATCAATTTTTAATAAAATATTTTTACATATTTCAAATAATTTACCTCTGTATGGTCCAATTTTACTTTCAAAATATATTGTAGTTATAAGACCAATTATTATTAAACTAACAGAAATTGATGAAATCCGCAAGTAGTTCCTTTTTACAATGGTTTTAAAATTTATTTCCTCAAGTATTACATTTAAAAATATCCATAATATACCAATAAGCCCTAGTGTTGTTTCGGTAGTATATCTTGATGCAGCTAAATATAAATGATTAAAATGTAAACCTCGCCCATAATAAATAATTGAAATATACAAAAAATTATATAAGATTAAAAATAATGGTATATAAGTTTTTTTATACATTTCTTTTTTAAAGAACAGAAATATTGCCAGTAAATATAGTAAAGCAATAATTATTCCTAAGGTATAAAGTAATTTAAAATTATTTTCTATAAATACTAAGCTAGTTCCAAACATTATTAATGTTCCTTTAATAAAATTAATTAATAATGTTCCAATCTTTATTTTTTCTCCTAACACCAAAAGACTACCAATATTGTATAAATAAATTGATGCTCCAAATACTATACTAAAAAATAAAACTAGATAATTTTTAAAATATAATAATCTCTCTTTTTTATAATTAATACAAAAATTTATAAAAACAACAGTACAAATAGATCCCACAAATGGTGCAAATAAAGCTGAACTTATCAAGCAAATTATAGGTATCAATAAAATAGAAATATAGTATAAGTGATTTTTATAATTATTCATATTAAGTAAACAATGACTTAAATAAATAAATATAAAAATAAAACAAAAAAGTCTGATCATATAAGAAAGTGAAAACTCTAAAGTAATAATTTCCCATTGGTTTAAATTAAAAATAGCAACTAAAAACGATAAACATAATATTTGAATTTTAAAATTTTGAATTTGTTTATCACGATTTTCTTTAATAAATGTATATATTAATATAATAGATATAAATAATTTTATTATAGCCCCACCAAAAATTTCAATTTGTGTGTTGTATCCAAAAAGACGCATATTAATAGCAAGAAGGAACAACATCAAACCTGGTCTTTGACCATTAATTGGAGACCAAAAATCTCTTAAAGCTAAATTATTTGTCATTATTTTTTCACCAAAATCTTTTAAAACTCTCCAATAATCCATAAATGGAACATTTCGGGTCGATAAAAATAGATAATGTATATGAAATAAAAATATAATTAATGCACCAACAATAATAACGCTATATGTTTTCATTATTTCAAATATGAATCTTTTACTTTTTATTTCATTTTTTTTACACATTATTTATTAATCCTCCATAGATTTTATCGTTTCTCGTAATTTTTCTCTATCCAGCGTTTATAATGTCCATTGCGTATACTGTCTATCCATTCCCTGTTAGCCAAATACCAGTCTACCGTACGCTCCATCCCTTGACGGAAATTGACAGTTTGTTTCCAGCCTAGCTCGCGCCTAATTTTAGAGCAGTCTATTGCATAACGTCTGTCATGACCAGGACGGTCTTTAACATAGGTAATAGTATTGCGAATTGACTCAGCATCTATATTTGTTTTGGCGGCTATAATGTCAATAAGTTCATTAAGGAGTTTTATATTTTCCCATTCATTTTCACCACTGATATTATATTTTTCTCCTTCTCTGCCCTTTTGCATTATATTCCAAACAGCATTGTTGTGGTCATTTACATACAACCAATCCCGGATATTTTTTCCATCTCCGTATATCGGAAGCGACTTACTTTCAAGCATATTGATGATCATAAGAGGAATAAGTTTTTCCGGAAATTGGTAGGGACCGTAATTATTTGAACAGTTAGATATGGTAACTGGCATACCGTAGGTATGATGATATGCCATTACCAAATGATCACTTGCCGCTTTGCTGGCTGAATATGGTGAACGCGGATCATAAGGGGTACTTTCTGTAAAATAACCTGTTTCTCCTAAAGAACCATAAACTTCATCAGTACTGATATGGTGAAACAATACATCCTTAGCATCTTTCCATGCACCTTTTGCACATTCCAAAAGGTTAAAAGTTCCAAATACGTTGGTTTTAATGAATGCTTCAGGTCCAAGAATTGAACGGTCAACATGACTTTCAGCCGCAAAATGAACAACCGTATCAATTTCGTACTCTTGAAAAATATTTTCAACCAGTGAATGGTCGCAAATATCTCCCCTCTCAAAGAAATACCGACTACCACCAAACTTTTCTTTTATCTCCTTTAAACTTCCAGCATTTCCCGCATAAGTAAGGTTATCCAGATTAATTATCCGCCCGTTAAATTCCGGTTTTTCCTCTGTCTCACCAAAAAGAAAACGAATAAAATTGACGCCAATGAATCCTGCGCCACCAGTTACAAGAATATTTTTTAAACTACGCACTAAAGTGATCCTCCGCTTATCATATCATGTATTATCCGTTCAATATCACTGCGAAATTCCTGCCAGCTTGGTTTTTTCGTCCATGCAATTGTTTCAAATTCGCTTTGGGGCATACCCTGTAGAATGTCACAAATTATCGGTATTTCTAAACCTGCTTCTTTTTGCCTTGCATCATTAATAGCTTGCTGCCAATCTATCTTTTCATGTAACGCAAATTCCCGAATGTCAGCTACATCTTTTGCGGCAAAACGGAATAAAGCAGTTAATTTATTAGAAAGCATATTGCGAATTGAATCTGTCCTGATAAATAAATCCGTTTTAATAATATCCCCAAAACGAGAGGCTACATCATTTACAAGATCAAGCTTTAATAATGTATCTGATTTATCCCATCCAACTTTAAAACTGGTAAAATTTTTATTACTAATAAAATCAACTGTAGAACTCCAAAAAAATCTATCTTCTTTTAATTTAAAAAAAATTTCTTTTACCTGAGCCGGATAATCATCATCGTCATTTACAAAAAAATCAAGATCATCAGAATATCGATGATTATAATACGCCCGGCTTAGAGCCGTACCACCGGTTAGAAAAAACCGGGTGCCACATTTGCTTATAGTGTTCATCACCCCATCTTGTAGGGGGTAAAGGTTCTCTTCGTAATACTGCGAGGGCAAAATCAAAATGATACCTCCTATCCTTTGGCCAAATACGCTTTGCTATTTCCGGCGTATATAATTCTTTAATTTTTTCAATTCCCCAAATAGCCGTTACATAGTGCCAAGGGAGCCGTTCTAAAGAGCGGACAAAAAGTTTATCTTGGGTAAATGCCCCGGAAGTTTTAAGCCGCCCTTCAATTACGGCAAGCATATCTTCATGCGTATCCAAGTAATCCCAGTTAAGATTACCCATTAGTTTTAGTTTTTCTTCATGACTTAAGATCATCATTGTTTTGTAAAAATTCCTCTAAACTTTTTTCCCAAGTTGGGATATTAATTTTTAAAGCGGTTTTTATTTTTCTTTTATCCAAAACTGAATAGGCAGGACGTTTTACCTTAGCGGGAAATTCAGAGCTGGTACATGAAATTACATCGCAGTCTTTTGTTAAAATGCCCAGAGCGCGTCCTTGATTATATATTTCCCCGGCAAAATCAAACCAGGAAATTTCGCCTTCGTTTGTAAAATGATAAATACCATAGGGAACATCTTTGCCGACTTGCCCAGCTTTGATAAAAGCTATTATCACCTCAGCTAGATCAAAAGCCCAAGTAGGACTGCCCTTCTGATCATTTACAACTTTTACTTTGTCCCTCTCCTTCATAAGTCTGAGCATTGTATGAACAAAATTATTGCCGTATTTACCGTAAAGCCATGCGGTTCTTATTATGTATGTATTTTTATTTTCTTCAAAAACTTTTATCTCTCCATCCCTTTTGGTCAGTCCGTAAACGCCTATAGGATCGGTAGCGTCTTCTTCTGTGTATGGCCTGTTTCCTTGCCCGTTAAAAACATAATCTGTAGAAATATGTATTAAGTGCGCACCAATATTTTTTGCACAGGCAGCTATATTACCAGCTCCTAACGTGTTCAGGTGGCGACAATTATCAAAATCATCTTCCGCTTTATCAACCGCTGTATAAGCGGCGCAGTTTATTATCCAATCAATAGATTGTTTTTTGTCTTGTTGAGTCTGGATAAGCTTTTCAAGAGCAACATGATTGGTAATGTCAACTTCACAGTCTGTTCCAATGAATGAATAGCCGATCTTATTCAGAAGCAAAGAAAGTTCTGTTCCCAGCATACCCTTGCTGCCGATAAGCCATATCATTGTCTTTTATTTTCCAACCGACAGTGAAGAAAAGGATGGGAGTTTTTTATCTTTATCAGATAATAAATATTCCATACCCAAGTCCGGCCAATTAATGCCGATATCCGGATCATTCCAGATAATACCGCCTTCATCCTCAGGATAATAAAAATCGGTACATTTGTATGCGAAAATTACCTGTTCTGATAATGCCAAAAAACCATGTGCAAATCCCGGTGGGATATAAAATTGGTTTTGTTTTTCGCTGCTTAAAATAACCCCATACCATTTGCTCCATGTAGAAGAATTCTGCCTTAAATCTACTGCCACATCAAACACTTCACCTTGTATTGCTCTGACCAATTTTCCTTGTGGGTGGTTTTTTTGAAAATGCAAACCACGAAGCGTACCTTTACTTGATTTTGATTGGTTATCCTGTACAAAAGTAAGCGTTATTCCTTCAGCACAAAAATCACGCTGAGAATAACTTTCAAAAATATAACCTCGCCTGTCGCCAAATATTTTTGGCTGTATTTCGTATAAACCTTGTATCGGACATGGCGTAAAAACAAAAGACATTACATATTCTCCGCAATATACCGTAGATATTCACCGTATTCGGTTTTGTATTCTTTTGCAAGCTGTAAAAGGCTTTCTTTACTTATCCAACCGTTGTTATAAGCTATCTCTTCTATGCAAGAAACATACATTCCCTGCCGTTTTTGTACGGTTTCAATAAAGTTTGCCGCTTCAAGCAAACTGTCGTAAGTACCAGTATCAAGCCAAGCCATACCACGGTCAAGAGTCTCTACAGTAAGCGTACCACGTTCCAGATAAGCATTATTGACAGCGGTAATTTCAATCTCACTTCTGGCAGAAGGTTTTACATTTTTTGCAATATCTATTACCGCATTATCATAAAAATAAAGTCCCGGTACGGCATAATGACTTTTAGGGAATTTTGGTTTTTCCTCAATAGAAATTGCCTTTCCTTCTTTGTCAAATTCTACAACACCATAGGCTTTTGGATCTTTAACATAATAACCAAAAATTGTCCCTCCGCCGTTATTTTCAATTCGGTTTTTAATTTCCTTTAAGGTTTGTGCAAATCCACGTCCATAAAAAACATTATCTCCCAAAATAAGAACAGAGCTTCCATTACCGATAAAATCAGCTCCTATAACAAAAGCGTCTGCAAGTCCCCTTGGAGTTTCCTGAACCTTATAGTCAAAATTCATACCTAGCCTACTGCCATTTCCTAATAATTCCTTAAAAAACTGTAAATCTCTGGGAGTAGAAATAATCAGTACTTCCCTAATCCCAGCAAGCATTAGTACAGAAAGAGGGTAATAAACCATTGGTTTATCGTATAGTGGTATTAACTGTTTTGATAAAACTTTAGTAATTGGAAAAAGCCTTGTACCAGAACCTCCGGCTAGAATGATACCTTTCATTTGTAATACTCCGCATAAGCAGCGCAGACTTCTTTTGCGTTGCCTGTCATTACAACTTCGCCCTTACGCAACCAGAGCGCTTTATTGCATAAACGTTCAACCATACTACTGTCATGTGACACAAGGAGCATTGTTGTAGCACTTTGCAGCATTTCATGTATCCTGGCTTCACACTTCCGTTGAAAAGCGGCATCTCCTACGGCAAGAACTTCGTCTACAATAAGAATTTTTGGTTTTACCACGGTTGCCACAGAAAACGCCATACGGGCCATCATACCAGTAGAATAATTTTTAATTGGCATATCAAGAAAATCGGCAAGCTCTGAAAACTCTACTATTTCGTTATAATGTTCCTGCATGAATGACCGACTATGACCAAGTAAAGCACCTTCCAAATAAATATTCTCTCCAGCGGTTAAATCCGGATCAAATCCAGCTCCCAATTCCAGCATTGGAGATATAGAACCATTAATTGTAACTGAACCGGTATTCGGAGCAATAATACCGCAAATAAGCTTTAACAAGGTTGATTTTCCCGCTCCGTTACTGCCAACTATGCCCCAGGATTCTCCTTGTTTTACTTCAAAATTTATATTTTTAAGGGCAAGAAATTCCTTAAAATGAAGACTACCCTTAATAAGTTTTACGAAATATTCTTTGATGTTGTCAATTTTTTCCGAAGCTATATTAAAGCGCACTGTTGCATTTTCTACCCGGATAACAGTCGGTTCCAAAAAAACACCTCACATATATAAAATGAATTTATTTTTGCTGTAGGAAAAACTTATTAATCCTACAAATAACATAAGAACAGCAGAAACAGCTCCACGAATTGCCAAATCCAAACTGCCTACATTTGGACCTTCTAAAGTAAAATTACGAAACAAGGTAATGTAAAAATACATGGGGTTATAACGTGAAACAATAATGTAGAGCCAGTCAGGCAAAATACTTACAGGATAAAATATACAGGAAAGATATAGCCATGCGGTAGAAAAAACCTGCCAAATGTAAACCATATCACGAAAAAAAACAGTAGCCTGAGCCATAAATAGACTCAGTCCAATAGTAAAAATAAATAATTGTATAATAGGAATAATCACAAACAGAAAGCGAATTGTAAAGGAAGTCTTGGTAGCAAAAATTAATATTATTAGTGCTCCCATAGAAAAAAGAAAAGTTACAAATTCGCTGGTTACCACCGCCAGGGTAAAAATATACTTGGGTACATAAACTTTTTTTAAAAGACCCGCATTTCCCAATACCGAAGTAAGTGCTCTGGTTACTGCAACTGACATAAAGGTAAAGAGTAAATTCCCAATAAGAAGGTAAATAGGGAAATTTACAACATTTTTTGCGAATAAATTGGAAAAAACAATAACCATTACCAGCATAGTAAGGAGTGGGTTTAGCATACTCCAGATGTAACCTAAAAAGCTCCTGCGGTATTTTAGTTTTATATCACGGGATACAAGCTGGAAGAAAAGTTCCCTATATTTAAAAAAGGTGTGTAAACGTGAAATTGTTTTTTCAATAATATTCATATTGTCTTTTTCTATAACTCACTTTAATAAATTATTAAACATCCGCTTGTTTTTATCTAAAAAACTAAGCCAAGCAAATGCCTGACCGTCCGAAAACGGCTTTTTTATAAATTTTCATAAAAAAATCCAGCCGCCGCCGAAACAGGCTTGCCAAACTTGTAAATATATAACCATAATATACCAATAGTACTAAAAATTTTCAGTCAAATTAAGTTATATCTCACAAATAATTAGTTTATATTATACCTTTAAATCAGTCAATGCTTAAAATTTCCTGTAAATTAAAAGAAAAATCAGAATATTTACTTAATTCTATAACTGGTACTATCAAGTGAAAAATTACAGTTATAATAGGGATCCCCGACGGCGAGTTCTTTCTTCCATTTTGCCTTAAATAAGGCCATTTCACTGGCTAATTTTCGCTTTTTTTCGTGCGTTATATTGTATCCACGTGATTGTGACTCAAAATGATAGGCTTCGGCATAAGGTGTCCAGACAATTAAATAACCGGCTTTTCTGATTCTAATGCATAAATCAACATCATTGTATGAATTATGAAATTCAATCGGAAAAAGGCCTACATCTTCAAAAACTGTTCTTTTAACCATCATACAAGCACCTGTTACAGCACTCATATTCTGAACAATCTGTAATTTTCCCATGTACCCGGTAAAACCAAAAGGCGTTCCATAAAAAATATGTCCGGCTGTTCCTTCAATTCCTAATACAACGCCTGCATGTTGAATAGACCGATTACTGAAATAAAGCTTGGCTCCCACCGCTCCAACATCATCCCTTTGGCAAAACATTAGCATTTCTTCAATCCAATTAGGCGTGATTATTTCAATATCATTATTTAAAAATATAATTTGTTCTCCTTTCGCATACTTAAAACCTAAATTACATATTTCACTGAAGTTAAATTCCTTTCCACCCCAATGTACAATGTGAATATTGGTATATCGTTTTAATTCTTTGTATAAATTTTCAGTAGCAACATCGTTACTGTTATTTTCAACAATAATTATTTCATAATTGTCATAAGTTGTTCTTTCCATTATAGATGACAAGCATCTGCGTAAAAGAGAAGCGTTATCCCTGTTTGGAATTATTATCGAAACCAGTGGTTTTTCTGTCAATTTATAAATAATTCTATAATATCCAGGAAGTCCTATTTTACTCTCTACTTCGGCTGATATTCCTATAGTTTTTAAATGTTCGGTTATTGCCTTTTCTGCCGATAAAATAACGTTTAGTTTCTTGTCAATATTGGATTTTTCACGTTTTCTGTGAAAATACAACAATTTAGAAATATGACTTATTTTAGACGCATTATGCGTATACCTTAAAATTAAATCATAATCCTGGCTTCCGTCATATTCACTGCGGAATAACCCGGCCTTTTCCATGAGATCTCTTGAAAAAACCGTAAAACGGCTGATATAATTGTGTGAATACAAGGTATCAACGGCATAATCAGGTTTATAATGCTTTAATACTATTTTTCCATTGGAAGAAAATACCGCCTCGTCTGTATAAATAAAATCGCTGTTTTCTTTACAAATTACCGTCATTATTTCATATAAAGCAGAAGGATGAAGCACATCATCATGCTCTAGAAGCCCAATATATTCTCCGCTGGACATTTCTATTGCCTTGTTTGAATTGTTTGAAACGCCTAAATTTTCATCTAATTTCTTGTATTTTACCCTATTATCCAGTAATGCATAATCTTCACAAATGAACTTGACATTTTCGTGGCTTTTGTCACTTCCATCAACCAAACATAATTCCCAATTAGCGTATGTCTGGGCTTCAACAGAGTTAATCATTTTTACAAGGTGTTCCGCATTGGTATTGAATAAAGGTATAATAATACTGATTTTGATTTGTTTCGAGAATATAGCGTTTTCCTGGGAGTATCTTTCGCTCATTGATAAAAACAGCTCTTTCCCAAGTGAGGAAAATTTGTTTCTTAAATCTCTTTGAATATAAACACAAAGCTTCTTTATTGTTGCTCTGAACCCAATTTTTTTTACTGAGACTACAGTCCTGGCGCAAAGATACAATAGTCTATTTCTTCGTATAAAACTGATTAGTATCCACCCGAGTTTTTTTATATACCAAATGAAGAAACCTATAATACCTTTCGCCATTATACCTCTATAACCGTAATATTAACTTAATTACCCTTTTTTATCAAGTTTTAAGACGAAAAGCGCTAAAAAACAATAAAAAAGATATGAAGTTTTTCCAAAAGTAAAACTTCTCTTGACTTGAACCCATAAAAATGGTAATAAAACAGATACTAACCGTTGTTTAATGCCAATTTAGGAGTTAATAATCAGTGATAATCAGAATAACAGACCTATGGAAAATATACGCAATGGGCAATGTCGAGATTCAGGCTTTAAAGGGCATTAATCTTGAAATAGCGGAAGGTGAATTTGTTTCCATTGCCGGTCCTTCCGGCTCCGGTAAAACTACCCTGATGAATATCATAGGTTTAATTGACAAATGTAGCAAAGGTTGTCTGGAAATAAATAATCTGGAAATAATAAATCAAAACAGGCAGGAACTGGCGCGTCTAAGAC
>Ga0268262_10000385_pt1 | contig 58871 bp, 31 predicted proteins | sample TergutNc150P3_FD_190354 | JGI IMG/M metagenome (GOLD analysis project Ga0268262, IMG submission 190354) | Nasutitermes corniger P3 segment gut microbial community from laboratory colony in Florida, USA - Nc150 P3 (SPAdes) (version 2) | ecosystem: Host-associated > Arthropoda: Insects >... | reverse complement strand
TTGCCTCCGGTCGGTTTCGCCGTCTCTGCCGCTTTTCTAGCCATAATAAGCCCTTTTTTCGGTCAATATCTTTAGGGTGTGCGCCCTGTTTATAAAAGCCTTTAGATGAATATATATTGTGGGCGGCGTCGAACGCAAAAAAAAAGAGGGGATTTAAAACGTTCGCCGGGCGGCCGCTTCCGGTGGGCGGGAGTGCTGCGGTTTGGCCGCCCGAAAAAAAGCCGCCCTCCGTTAGGAGGGCGGGATAGGGGATTCCGGCTGACACTTCTCCCCGGACACGTACCGCGAAAAGTGCGCCAATAGCGACAACGGCAGTTTGCCGTTCTTTTCGCCGTTCGTGTTGTCTACCGAGCGGAATCCCGTTCTGTCTAACGCGCTCCAAGGGCCGTCAAACTGTCCCGGCAATATCTCCCGGACATCATGCTCAATCGCTCTCGCTATCTTTTCGGCGGTAACTTCGCTCCGCGTGGCGAACACTACCGCGTACTCTTGGCCGTTCCGGTCGTGGCCGTTGCCGAAATAGTAGCGTTTCTCTTGGAAAACAAACGACATTGATACTCCTTTCTTTTTAGGCTTTCGCCGCTTCAGGATTAAATTGCAAATTTATACCGCGCCCTTTTCGTGTGAAAAGCGGTTCTCTATCCACCATATAAAAGGCGTCCAGAATTTTCATCATCGTCGTATTCGTCCGTACGCTTTTCCCTTGTATTATCCTTTCGGCCTTTACCGCCTTTACAAGCGGTTTAATCCCGGCAAGCAAACTAATCACGCCGGACGTATCGGGCGAATCAATAATAACCCGCGCTTCATCCCCGGATTTGAACACAATCCGGCCTATGTGGTACGGCGTCGGCTTTGGTTTTGTAAGCATAAACCCCTCCTTTATTATAGGTTAAAAGCGGCTGTCGTACGGGTAGAGTTACGCCACATACGACAAACAAATCATGTTCCTTTTTCCATATTCCGGTTTTGTTTTCCGCTATCAAGGCCATCACTATCAACCCCGATAATAGTACGTGCAAACACACCGAAACAATCTGCTTTTTTGCCGCTCTTACGCTCTGCATAGAATCACGCCTCCTTGTACTGCCCTGACCGTATCGCAATGTATTTCTTCAGGCCTCTGTCGGCTATATCCTGCCGGGAACGCCCTAAAATCTCCGCTTCTAATTTGGCCGCGCTTTTCTTGGTGAACGTCGAAAAATAAGCGTCGGCCAAAAGGACTTGCTCTCTGTCCTCCGGCATAACATACAATTCTGACTGCGCTTGTCGGTATTGGTCTAATACCAGCGTGTGCGCCGTAATCCGGGCGGTAATCTCGGAAAGGGTGATAAAGCCGCCGCCACCCTCGCGCCGTATAAAGTAACTGTGCGCCCTCTTGCCCGATTCTATATGAGCCACTTGGTAGCCGTCTCCGAACTCCGCCGCCAACCCGCTTTTATAGGTCTCTGCGGAGCATAATTCTTGGTTATGCTGTACGTAGACCGCCGCTTCTTTGGCTTCGCCGGGTAACTTCGGAAAGCCCCTCGAATACGACACGACCCGTATTTTAAGGAATTTCCGTATCTCTGCGGCCTCTTGGTTAGTCCAAGGTTTGGCTAGATACTTGGCCATATACGCCGCGACGCCGGAGCGGTCAACCTTTACTTTTTTGATTTGGTAGCCGAATCCGCACTCGACCGCGACCGCGCCCAGTACGGTCTCGGAAATGTTGACCGTTGCCAAAATATGCAAATGAGGAAAAGGCCGCTTTTTGTGGCTTTCTACGACCCTGACAAACTCGAACCGCCCGTATATCTGGCTAATGCGCGTCCTGAAAAGATTCCACCGCTTTGGCATTTGCTGCCAAATATACTCCGGTGATTCGTTCTGAAAAAAGGTCAAAGTGTAAAAATAGGCTTGGTTTTCGCCCAAAAAGGCGGTAATGCGCTTGGTAATGGCGTTTGATTTTTGTACGCGGCAGTGCGGACAATCCCACGCCTTACAGCGCGGTTTAAAGACGGTTACTTTTACGCCTGCCGGCGTCGGTTTATAGGCGCGTACGACGCGCCGGCCGCAATCTTCTGACTTTATTTCTTCCATCTACTCCCCCCGGAGTTAAGGTTTTTTGAATTAAGCGTATAAGGCTATCAAGCCGCGACGCGAAGTGGGGGAGCGGTAGCCGCTCCCCCGTCTGTACTGCTTACTGCACTGTTGCCGGGTAATTTACAGACGTGCTGACCGCCGTAACCGTCGTGCCGTCCTTACGCGCGGAGAATACCCAAACGTCTATAATCTCGCCGTTCTGCAAATTGCCTTTGGGAATCGGGACGAAAAGCGTTTCGTCCGTACCCCTTGCCACTTCTTGCGGCGAAAAAGCCCAGTTGCCCGTCGTTCTTCCCCGTACTGCGGCAACGACAATATCTGTCGGTAAATCCGTACTGTGCAGGGGGTTGTATATTCTTAAATCAAGGCGGTTTTCGGCAGTGTTAAGACCCCCTAACATAAGGCTTTGAGGCAAAGACCCCTCCGTTAGGGTGATAGTTCCCGATTGGATGGGCTGACCCATCTTGTCAATGTTGTGGCTTATCCACTTGTTGAAAGCCGACATCCGGCGTGTGAAAGGGTCGCAATAGACATTCAGCACCGCGCCAACGGCTGGCTTTATGAACGCCACCGCCTCCCGCATTTTGGCTCTCTGCGACTGCTGTCCCGCCGTTTTCGGGTTCGCCGGGATGACGTACTCCCGGACGTAGTTAATGCCTTTCCAAACTGACCCGACAATCCCGGCCACCTTGCCGCGGGTCTGCGACAAGATACCGCTTCTAATCTTGGCCATAACCGGCCTCCTTTTTAGGGGTGTGTGTTGTTTTGCCGCTATCTTGCCCTGCGGCGTTGGGCTTCCTTGTTCCCCCCCTCCTACGTGCCGCTATTCGCGCCTGCGGCCCTGCGCTGTTGCCGTAATGCTCTGCGGTGGTCTTACTCGCGTGGCCAAGTGCCGCGCTCACCGTCGCGTTTCCATGCTCCCGCCGTATATCGTCGGCCAACATATGGCGGGGGAGTTTGGTAACGCTTTTCTTTATGTTACCTTCTATAGTGTCTACAATATTAAGGCGGCGCATCCACCCGTAAACCTGCGCGTAAGACACGCCGAAAATCTTCTGGTCGAGGGCGAAAACGGTGTACCGCGTCATAAACTCGCTTATACCCGGAATCAGGATCACCCGGTCGAGAGACCGTTTCGCGCCTCGCAGGTAGACCCGGTCGCACGCTCCTATGTCCCGGACTTCAGCCCGTAGAAGTTCCGAAACTCGGACACCGTAGACAAGTAGCAAGGTTATGATCAGCCGGATGACGGGCGGCGCACCCGCCCAAAGCGTGTAGGTGGTATAAGGCCGGAGTACGGCGGGGACTTCGAGAGTGCGGCCGTACATAGAGACTGGCAGACTCGAAAAGGCGCGGAATAGCGGAGTGTTACCGGAATGATACCGGACGGTGTTGAGCGGTTGGGAGTTAGCCATTTGGCCGCCTCCTACGGTCTGCGGGAAGCGACTGGAAAACGCCCGCAAAAGGCGCGGGCGGCGCGACGCGCCGAAAAGAGGCGCGCCCGGCATTGAGGGAAAGGGCTTTCTGACACTGCGCTCCGGTCTTACGGGCGCGGCAGTGCCGGCCGCCTTGCTTGGAAAAAGGACTTAAAAACATAATACCCGCCGTTTCTTGGACGTGGGTACTGTTTTAAAGATTAAACCCAGACAGTACGCCCACGCCCACAAGTACAGTTAAGTTACACTATACGGCGAGTTTACATAATATATATTATGCGACATAACATGTAACCGACTTAGTGCGCTTGTTTTGAGGGTTTCCGACACTAATTACGGCGTAACTTATTAAAAATCAACGTGTTATGGATCAGTGTCAATAACATTGGTAACGTGTGTTTTTTAGATGATTAGATCATTAGATTTTTAACGGTTGGATGGGCGCTATTATTTAACGTTGCGAACCTAACGCCTCGGCCGCCAAAGCCCTCAATACTTCCACGCACTTTATGTGGTAGTCGCCGCGCTGGTTCGCCGTAAACTTTCCGTAGTTCCGCGTCAGAAAGCTCGGATGGTACAGCGGCACCGTTTTTATGCCCTTGTATAGGTACGATAACCCGGCGATCCTTCCCATGACCGCGCCGGTAGTCTCCGGAAGCAGCGCGTTCGTAGTGGACATTCCCAGGGCCACTAGCGCCTTGGGCTTTATCAGGTCAATGTCTCTGTCCAGCAAATGCATGCAATCATTCAGTTCCTCCTGAGTCGGCGCCCGGTCTTTCCTGTTTGCGTCCAACGGGTGAAACCTGACGGAGTTGCTTATCGCCACGTTGAATGTAAGCCCGCCGTCCCATAGAAATTTTATGATGTTGCGCAGATAGGCCCCGGCCTTGCCTACAAACGGCTGGCGCATGAGGTTGCGCGGGTTCATGTTTATGTCCTCATCTTTGCCCGCGCCTTGGCCGACAAACATAAGGTGAACATCGCCGTAACCGTCGCCGACGTCGCCGCCGTCCATTATGACCACCTCGGTCGCCGTAAAACAACAGCTCGCGAATTCTTTGCAAGCCTTGTTCTGACAATCACATGGAATCATTTTTTTGGTAATATCCATAAATATCCGCAATTTTTAGGTAATTTGTTTGACGACAACGGCTTATCGATAGTTTGATACAACATTTTCAATAAAGATTGCCAAATCAATCCATGAATAATCGTAACTTGTGTGATTATAATGACTTACGGCTAATCTCATAGAGTATTTTCGGCAAACAAACGAAATCACTCCCTTAATAATCGTAACTTATGTAATGATAACGACTTACAAATATTTCTGGATTGCTTCGTCGCTTTGCTCCTCGCAATGACCGCGAACATGTTGTCATTGCGAGCGAAGCGAAGCAATCCAATTATTTAATATCTAACAGCTCAATATCAAACACCAAATACGCGTTGGGCGGAATGACTCCTCCGGCCCCGCGCTTCCCGTAGGCAAGCTCCGGCGGCAGCACAACCGTCCTGCGCTCGCCTTTTTGCATATCCAGGATCGTCTCGTCCCAACCCTGAATGACCTCCCCTATGCCCGCCTGGAAATCGAGCGGTTCGTTGCGGTCACGCGACGAGTCGAACTTCTTCCCGTCTATCAGCATGGTTCCGGTGTAGTGGACTATGACCGTCTGCCCCTGCGCCGGTTTCTTCCCATTCCCCGCCTTATCAATAACATAGCGTATCCCGCTTTTGGTCGTCGCGGCCTTGCCGTATTTTTCCTCGATTATTTTCTTCTGCGTTTCTATCTGTTCCATCTCCGCCTTACCCTTTTTCTCGGCAAGCTGCCGCGCGTAAAGTTCGAATGCCTGCTGGTCGGTCTTGAAATCCTTGGCTTTCTGACCTGACCTCACTATATTGACCTTCTTTATGGCGTCTCCCTTGGCTATTTTCTTTACGACGTCCATCCCCTTGACAACTTTGCCGAAGACCGCGTGACGCCCGTTGAGGTGCGGCGTCGCCGAGAGCGTTATGAAGAACTGGCTGCCGTTGGTTCCCGGGCCGGCGTTTGCCATGGATAGGATGCCCTCGGAAGAGTGTTTGAGGTCGGGGTCGATCTCGTCTGCGAACTGATACCCCGGGCCGCCGGTGCCGTTGGCGTTGGGGTCGCCGCCCTGAATGACGAAGTTAGGCTCCACGCGGTGGAAGGTCAATCCGTCGTAAAAACGCACGCCCTCTCCCCTATTGTGCTTGATCGTCCCCTCGGCCAGCCCGACGAAGTTCGCCACGGTGAGCGGCGTTTTTTCGAACTCCAATTGCAGCACGATTGTGCCCTTGGGCGTTTCCATCTCCGCGAAGAGTCCGTTCCCCTGCCCGGCCGCGGGCGCCGCCGCGGTGAGCGCCGTAGCGAGCGCGACGCCCAAAACCTTCTTTTTCGTCTTTTTCTTCTTCATTTTTCTCTCCTATTTTATCCGGTGTTTCAATCCCAGTCGAGCGGCGATTTTAACCCTCCGGGCGAAATTCCGTCGCTTGACCCCTTGCCCTCTTTCGCCTGCTTGAACTTCTCCTCAATCTCCGCTTTGCGCCGCGCCTCCTCTTCCCGCGCCGCCCTCATCTTCGCGTCCCAGCCCTTGTCCTGTTTGGAATCTTTGAGGAACTGCGCAAGATCCGCCTTTTTATGGTCGGCCTCTTGGTGGTCAACGATCCGAAGCGTTGACGGGTCTATCCACAACGTTCCCTTGCACATCGGGCACTTGGTCTCAAATAAGCTCATAATGTATTAATTCCTTCCCTCGTTTCACTGCGCAATATCGCCCGACATAGCGTCGCCAAGCATAGCGTCCACATACGCCGCGGGATCAAAGTCCTGAAGGTCTTCTATGCCCTCTCCGACGCCTATCTTTCTTATGGGGATGTTGAACCTGCGTGTCAGCGCTATGGCTATGCCGCCTTTGGCTGTGCCGTCGAGCTTCGTGATCACAAGCCCGGTAAGACCGACGGTCTCGTTGAACGCCTCCGCCTGCTTCATGGCGTTTTGACCGTTCGTCGCGTCCACCACGAGCAGTATCTCGTTTGGGGCGTGGGGAGTGTTGCGCTTTATGACCCTCAGTATCTTTTCCAGTTCATTCATCAGGTTGGTCTTTACATGGAGTCTGCCGGCGGTGTCGAGTATCAGCACGTCCGCTCCGCGGTTCTTCGCCGCCTCCATCGCGTCGAAAGCCACGCTGGCCGCGTCCGCTCCCTCGTGCTGCGCCACAAAGTCGCTTCCCGTCCGCTCGGCCCATATCTTGAGCTGCTCTATCGCGCCTGCTCTAAAGGTGTCGGCGGCGCCCAACGTCACCCGCTTTCCGCTTGCGCGCAACTCCTGCGCCAGCTTGCCTATCGTAGTGGTCTTCCCCACCCCGTTCACCCCTACAACGAGCACAACCCACGGTTTGGGGGGAAAATCTTCCATAGCCTTCGTAATCGTAAGGTCGGCGACAAGCATCTCCTTGATGAGCGCGTAGGCTTCCGCCCGCCCGCTTATACCCCTGCGCTTTATCTCTTCGCGGTAATCGTCAAAAATGCGGTCAACAAGGTCAACGCCGACATCGGCCGCTATGAGCGCCTCCGAAAGCGTCTCGAAGAACTCGTTGTCTATGGCGGCGCCGCTCTTCACTATAGCGGCTATCTGCGTTCGGGTTTTGCTAAGCCCGTCTTTCAGTCGGTCTAAAAATCCCATCGGTTCCCTATTTTAAGATAGCCAGAAATTCCTGCGACTTGTCAAGCGAACTCTCGATATTGAAGAGGATCTTGGCGTAGTCGGCGTCGCCGATCTTGAGTTCGGCGCGGCATTTGGCGCTCTCCTGTTTACGGGCCTCCCCCTCCCAATGGCTGCACCCCAAGTCGTGGGAAATGGTGTCCGCCAAGTGTATGACGTTTACCAATTGTATGGCCTTGTCGGCCTCCTCCGGCGCGTGGTGATGTACGATGGCGTACTCTAGATCCAACGGCAGCGACCACCTATCCGCCAATATCTTGCCGATCTTGGCGTGGTTTACGCCTAAGATCTTGTCCTCGGCCTCTATGAGCGGGATTGTATTCGCCTTCGCGTACTCGCAAACCTTTGCGTAGTCGTCAGACATGTATTGGCTGAAAATAAGCATCCCGATATCGTGAAGGACGCCGGCGCAAAACGCGCTCTCCGGATCCATCAGCCTCACGCCCATCAGGTGGCGCACTATTATCTTTGAGGCCATAGCCGTCACGACCGAGTGCTTCCAAAAGCGGTCGATGTCTATGGTGTGCTTGCCGTCGAATATCTTCGCCACCGAGGCGCTGAGCACGAGCGACCGTATCGTGTTGAAGCCGAGCACCACGACCGCGCTCGTGACCGAGGAGATGCTCCGCGGTATTCCGTAGAACGCGCTGTTGGCCAAGCGTATCATCTTGCTTGTAAGCGCCGGATCCTTCTCTATCAGGTCCGCGGCATCCTCAGCCGAACTGTCGGAAGCGTTCACGACTTCAATCAGCTTCATGACAATGGAAGGCAACGACGGAAGACTGTCTACGTCCTCCACGATAGCGGCAATCCGCTCCTTCGCCCCTGCGTTTTCTTCACTCATAGACCGTCTCTGTTTTGTATTGTGGAATACAGCCCGCCCCCGAACCGCTACGGCGACCTCTCCGCCACGCAAAATCCGCCGCGTTTCTCGCCGGTAAGGACGACCCGCATCCACGTGTTTCTGGAGGCCGAAACACTCGGAACCTCCACTTTTATATAGTTCCCGCTAACGCCACGAACGGGACACTCCGACTCTATAATAATATATAATGGGCGCGCAAATATCAAGGATAAAAATTTTTCACGGCTTTTTTGTATTGATTCCAAAAGCGCGGCGCTCCTGCGCTTTTTCACCGTTTCCGCTATTTGATCGGGCATTTTCGCGGATTTTGCGCCAAAACGCCTTGAATAACGGAAAACATGGCCGTACGTGAAACCCACCGCCTCCGCGCCGCGTAACGTCGTCTCAAACATCGCTTCGCTCTCGCCGGGATGCCCCACGATGAAGTCGGCGCCCAACCCGGCCGCAGGGTACTTCTCGCGAAAACCGCGCAAACGATCCATCAGCAAATCAAGATCGCCGTAAGGCCTGTCCATACACGACAACACCTCGGCGCACAGGCTCTGGACGCTCACGTGCAAATGGTTGCACACCCTCGGGTTCTCCCCCGCCGCTGCGATCAACGCGTCCGTAAGATCGCGCGGGTCTAAAGAGGAGAGGCGGATACGGTAATCACCGCCGACCTTCAAAAACTCCTCCAGCAACGCCTCCAATCCGCCGTTTATCAACTCACCGCCGCTAACTCCGCTATCGACAACGGCTTGGCGGTATTGCCCGATATGCGTACCAGTCAGCACTATCTCCTTGTACCCCATGTCGACCGCTCTCTTGAACGTATCGACAAGCCGGTTCTTCGGCGCGCTGCGCGACGGACCTCGCAGGGTCGGGACTATACAGTAGGCGCACCTGAAATCGCATCCCTCCTGTATCTTAAGCGAGAACCGCGTCCGCCCCGCCGCGTTCGCGTCCGCCACATTATCGCCCCAGAAAACGGGACTCCCCGCATCAATATCGGAGAGATACGCCCCGGCGCCCCGCTCCGCAATGATCGACGGGATGCGATATTTGTCCGCGTTGCCCACCACCCAATCCACGCCGGGATATTTTTGTACCGACGCGCCGTGCTGCTGCGCGAAACAACCGGTCACCAATATCTTTGCGGCAGGCGCGGCGCTCCGCAGCGACCGAATGAAACGCCGCGTCTTCGACTCCGCAAGCGATGTTACCGAACATGTGTTGACTACCACTACATCGGCCATCTCAAGTTCGTCAACAATCGAAAAACCAAGAGATAGAAACTCCGCTCTCAACGCTACCGCTTCCTCTTGATTCGTCCGGCAACCTATCGATCTAAGCGCCACCGCCACCGCGCCGTTGCCTGCGCGCGGGCGGCAACCCAACCCCGAGGGCGCGGCAACCCCGTCATCGCCAATCCGCAAGCGCCGCTTCCCGCGTACCGTAAAGACGGATTATGGTGTCTATCCCGAGACTCGAAAAAATATCCCGCACCACGTTATTAGCGCAACATATCTTCATCGATCCGCCGTTGTCCTGCAAAAGCCGGCTGAGCCTTAGCACCGACCCCACGCTCAAACTGTCGAAAAAAGCCAGCCCCTTGCAATCCAAGAGAATCTTGTTTGTGCACGCCAAGGTCAAAAACATGCGGTTTTTGAAGAGCGCGGAACCGGCCGGATAGTTCATCACCCCGGCTAGCGAGATGATGTAGACACCGTTAACCACCTCTTCATCCAACCTAAGCTGATCGTCAAGCTCTGTCAATCTGGCGTTACCCTTCTTTACGCCCGACGATAGCTCCACATCAAAAAGCCTATCTACGCCGATTTCCGCAAGAAGATCATAAATTTTGCGCTGCGGCTTCCTGAGCACAAGGGATTTGTACTTCGCCGTCAGCTCTTTATAAAGAAAAACGAGAACCCCTATCCCCGCGCTGTCCATAAAGGCCGTTTCGCTCATGTCAAGCACAACGCGCCCCCACTCGCTATCAGGCAGATCCTTGAGCATAGCGATGGTCTTATGCGGGGTCTCCGAGTTGAAACGCTCCGGCATCTTGAACGTGTAGGTATTCTCTTCAGAAATTACGTCCATAAATCCCCTTATCTTAAAAAACGCCGCGTCAACTCGTCTACGGATATCCTCACAAAAGTGGGACGCCCATGCGGGCACGTGTACGGGTTGTCGGCTGAAAATAAAGCGTTTATCAACGCGTTCATCTCTTCCAAACTCAACTTTTGCCCCGACTTTATCGCCGCCCCGCAGGCAAACGCCGCCGCGAAACGTTTGACAGGCTCCTTGAACGTCTCCGGGCCGCGCCCGTCAAGCAGGTAGCGCGTCATCTCCCTCACCGCGCCCTCCGCCTCCCCATCCCGCAAAAAGGCCGGCAACGCCGAGATAGAAACCGTACCGCCGCCGAAATCGGATATTTCAAAACCTAAATTATTAAAATAACTTTTGCCAGAATCAAGCACGGCTTTTTCCGCAGGCCCCATTTCAAGCACTATAGGAAAGAGCAGCTGCTGAGAGATCGGGTTTCCGCTCTCAATATCCCTAAGCGCCTGCTCGTAGCGCACACGCTCGTCGGCGGCGTGCTGGTCTATCAGCAGTATGCCGTTCTTTATCGGCGCGAGGATAAAAATCCCATGAATCTGATAACATTGGATCAGTTCGTGAGCCGGCGCCGCTCCCGCGATGCCGATCCCCTCTACGCCGCCCCCTTCTATGCCCCCCGTAACCGCCGTAACGCCGCCGACACCGCCGTATGCCGGATTGCCGCCGTTATCGACGCGGCCGAACGGCGACGAAAGTATATTCAGGGATGTCTGGACAGCGCCGCCGGTAACATTGGCATCTACGGTACCGAAAGGAAGAGCGCCGCCCGCGAAATCAATTTCGTCTATATCATTAACGCCGCCGGCACCGCCCAAACCGTCGGCGTTGTTACCGCCTATATCCACGCTGCCGCTTACGCCGGTATTAGCGGCAAAGCCGCCGCCGCGAACGCCGACGCCAGGCCGCGACAGATCGCCCATCGACACTCCGGCCTTGCGCAACCCCTCCCTCACAACGCCGTGGATAAATCCGAAAACCCCGCGCTCGTTGTCAAACTTCACCTGCTGCTTTGTCGGATGAACGTTTACGTCGATCTTGTCCGGGTCAACGTCCAAAAAGCAGAAGAACGCAGGCCTGTTCCCATGCCCCAAAAACCGGGCGAAAGCCTCCCTCACGGCAAAGGTGACCGACTCGTTGTCGATCCGCCTCAAATTGACGTACAAGCTCTGAAAACGCGGTTTCGCCTGCAACCGCTCCGGCGTCGACACATACGCAACCGCCGACATGCCGTTGCCGTCGCCGCCGCACTCCACAAGCCCCCGTGAGAAATCGCTCCCGGCGGCCTGGCTGATCCGCTCCAAAAGATTCGCCGCGGGCGGCATATCCAACACCCGCTTCCCGTCGACGGTAACCGTAAAATGGACGACCGGGAAAGGTATCGACAACTGCTCCAATACCTTTATAATGGCCATCTGCTCGCCGCGCTCCGTCTTCATGAACTTCCTGCGCGCCGGAACATTGTAAAAAAGCTCGCGTACGGTGATCGTAGTCCCCCGCGTCCTCGAAACCGGCGACACCTCGCCGGACATCCCGCCCTCCACGGCTATCTCGTAACCCAACCCGGACGGATCCCCGTCGTATGTGGCCACAGACATCCGACTGACGGCCGATATGCTCGCCAACGCCTCGCCGCGAAACCCCATCGTGGCGATAGAGTACAGATCGTCCGCCGAACGTATCTTGCTGGTGGCGTGAGGCAGCACGCTCATCACCAAATCCGCCCGCGACATCCCGCAACCGTTGTCGGCGACGCGCATCATGGAAAAACCCGCCCCCTCAACGGCGACGTCAATACGCGTAGCCCCGGCATCTATGGAGTTCTCCACCAACTCCTTCAGAACAGACGCGGGACGCTCCACCACCTCGCCGGCGGCGATCTTCTCAACAACGGCGGGCGGAAGGACAACTATTTTGTTTTCACCACTCTGCATCACGGACTTGCCCGAACGAACTAGTGTGTACGCGGTAAAATGCGGAAGGGGGGACTCGAACCCCCACAGGCTTGCACCCACTAGGACCTGAACCTAGCGCGTCTACCAATTCCACCACTTCCGCAAAGAAAAACCGGCACCGCGAGAACAACGGTATAATATAATACGCGGCGTCAACGATACGCAAATAAATTTGCATCTCTACCAAAATGCAAAAAATTTATACCGCCGCGTTTTCCAAATCGATATCCGGCGCGGACTCCGCCTTTGATTTCAAGTGCGCCTGACCCCACGCCTCGCGTAACGTCTCCAAATACTGCAACACCTCTTCCATCTTGGCCCTGTCGCCGTGGATGTTCGCGTCTATGGTCGTACTGAACATGTAGGAGTACAAGTTGAATAAGTTCGCCGCAATCTCCCCGCCGGCGTCCAAATTGAGAGATACTTGAAGCTCTTCCAAAGCGTCCTGTATCTTGAATATGTGCTTGGCGCGCTCCTCAATCTTCTTCTTGTCGTCAAACACCTCGAGCGCCAGCTTCGCGTGCTTTATGGCCACGTCGTAAGTCACAAGAATCAGCTTGCCCTTGTCGTTTGTCTCCGACTGCGCGCCCTTATATGCCCCATAACCCGCCTTCATCATAGTAAAGCCCTCCCACGCCGCTTTTTAAGGAACGATTTTTATTCACTAATATAATATATAATTATCGGTATATGCGCAGAATTTCTTTACACCGGCCGATCACTTAAAAATATCCTTGAAAAACCCTCCGATCGCCCGATCATAGACGCTCTTATCCACCTCGATGCGCGGCTTGTGGAAAGTCCCGCTTATTTTGCACTTGAACCGCCCTCCGTCGTCCTCCGTCTTTTCGAGCGAGTTCCTGACCAGTTTCGGCAATCCGGCGACAAAACCGCGGCTCAGCTCCCCCTCAAATTTCTGATTCATTTTTCCGTCTAGCCCAACCCACCCCGCCGAGCGAAATTTCAGCGCCTCCCCGACGCCGGTTATCTCCTTGAAGTAGAGCTTTCCCCCGGCAAGGTCGAAGCCGCCCTTCACCTCGGAGAAGCGCAGAAACCGCAGGTCACGCGACAGCTGACTTACAATCGGCGCCTTCTGCAACGCCAAATCCGCGGCCGTCAGGTTCGTGACCGTAACGCGCCCCGTCGCTTTCACGGAATCCAGCCGGATGGGAGAGCCGCCGTCAATACGCGCGTCAAAGCCCGCTTTGCCCGCGAGACTGCCCGGAGAGAAGCCGGTCCCGGCGCAAAACTTCCCCAAATCCATCCCGTCAAGAAACGCCTCCCCGCTCAATATCTTGGATTGATTTATATCAACGGAGAGGCCTATACGGAGCTTCCCGCCGAAAACCGCGCCTGCGCCGTCAGTTAGCCCGAGATGTTTATCGTCAACCGATACCTTCACGTAGAAATTTTCAACCTTTGCCAGCGCCGGGATAACCGCCTCCCTCACAGTTACGCTCCCGCGGAGCGCCGCCCCCCCGTTCCTGCCGAGGATAACATCCGCGCCGGATACGGAGACGCCGGTCTTTCCGCCGCTGATAAAACTGACGCCTACGCCGCGCAGCGCCGCCTTTTTGACCGGACGCAAAGACACCGCCGCGCCGAATACATCCCTCGCCAGCTCAAACGGCCTTTCGTAAGCCTCGCGGAATACGTCCCTATCAGACTTGAAAATGTTCGGACTCACGAGAAGCGCAACTGCCGCGCCGACCAAATTGCAACGAATATCGGCGTGCGCGACGCGCAGGCGGTAGCCCTCGCCCTTGTCGCTTATCCGCTTGTAGGTGGCGACGTTCTTTACTTGCAAGCCCGTCCACAAGACGACGGAAACGCCGCCGATGGAAACGGAGTCCGCCCCCATGCCCTTGAGCGTGCTTTCGGCAATGCCGCGGAAAGGGCCGGCGCCAAAGGGAATGAAGCCCGCCAAAACCGCCAGGCTCAGCAGGAAAAGCGCCAACGCGGCTATTTTTTCGATTCTGTGACCGTCGTTCATATAATATATTGACTCTTTAGATGGTAATGTTTTATATTCTTGTTATTATCAACGGAATAAATAAAAATAATCTTTTCCGCAAACATACACAAAAAACCGACGCAAACAAAAAATGGAACGAACTAACGGCGCAAACAAGCGCAACGGCATAGAGCTTGAGGAACGCAGCCGCATAGAGCTTGAGGAGCGCATTCTCGACGACCTTATGGCCGACAGCCCCGCAATGAAGAAGGTGCTGCGCGTCGCCATGAAGATCGCGCCCACCTCCTCCACCGTGCTCATAGGCGGCGAGAGCGGGACGGGCAAGGAGTTCTTCGCCCGCATCATCCACCGCCACTCGCAGTGTTGCGGCGGACACTTCGTGGCGGTGAACTGCGGGGCCATACCCGACACGCTTTTCGAGAGCGAATTCTTCGGCTACAAGAAGGGGGCGTTTACCGGCGCCGACCGCGACAAACCCGGACTCGTGGAGGAAGCGCACGGCGGCACCCTCTTCCTGGACGAAGTCGGCGAACTCTCGCTGCCCGCCCAGGTCAAACTCCTGCGCTTCCTGCAAGAGCGCATGTTTCGCAGCGTCGGCGACACCGCCCTGCGCCCCGTCGACGTGCGCGTAATCGCCGCCACAAACAAAGACCTGCGCAAACTCATGGAAAAGGGGGAATTCAGGGAAGACCTCTTCTTCCGCCTAAACGTCTTCCAACTCTACCTGCCGCCTCTGCGCGAACGCAAGGAGACGATCCCGAACCTGGTCGGCATATTCGTGCACCGCTACAATCAAGTGCTGGGCAAAAACGTAACGCGCTTCTCGAAAACGGCGGAAAGCCTCATATCCACGTACAATTACCCCGGAAACATCAGGGAATTGGAGAACATCATCGAACACGCCGTGGTTATGGCCGAAGAGAACGAAATCACGGAACGCGACCTGCCGGAGTCTATGTTCGTAAACCGGCTGCTGCTGACCGGCCCCGAGGCGCGGACAAACGCCGGCGCGTATATCGGAGACAGAATAGCCACGCTGGCGGAGGTGGAACGCGAACACATAAAGTTCGTTCTGACCGCCGTAAACCACAACTACACGGAGGCCGCGAAAACGCTGGGCATATCGCGGTCGACGCTGTGGAGAAAGATCAAGGAGTATAATCTTGAAGAAAACTAACGAATTGACAATCAGGGTCTATTACGAGGACACCGACTGCGGCAACGTGGTCTACTACGCCAACTACCTGCGCTACATGGAACGCGGGCGCACCGAACTGCTGCGCGATTTGGGCGTGGAACTCTCCGCATACCACGATAAGGGATTCGCCTTCGCGGTCGCCGAGGCGAACGTAAAATATAAGCAATCGGCGCATTACAACGATTTGCTGACTGTGGCCACCTCCGTCAAAGATGTAACATCCGCGACGATGACGTTCTACACGGAGGTAAGCAGAAACGGTACGCTCTTGGCCTGCGGCGAGATAAAGGCCGCCTGCGTGAACCTGTCGAACGGCAGGCCGGCGCGGCTTCCGGCGGAGATCGCGGAGGCGCTTAAAAAGGTCGTCACGGCCTCCAGCAGTACATGACGTCGAAGAAAATTCCGGCATACGGGCGGCCCTTGCCAAGAAGCTCTACGTCAAACTCTTCGGCCTGCACACCTAAATCAAAAAACAGCCCCGGCACGCTCGGTATGTTAAAGCGTATACCGCCTATACCGTAAAGATAAATCCTTTCATCCGAGAGGTCAACGGATAACCCAACTTCCCATAAAAACGACCATACATTGGTAGGGGTGATCTTTCCGCCCAAATCCGCGCCGACTGAAAAGTTGACGCCTATCTGGGTATGCCCGGTCAACACCATGCCGTAGTAACGAGAGTCAAACTCATACGCCAGAAACGCGCCGAACCGCGCCGGGCCTTGCCAAATACCGTGTTTCCCAAAATCAACGAGGCTGTGCGCAAGCCCCAACGCGCCCGCTAAATTCCTGTGGAAACTATACTTGGCGGCTAAGTCCAGCCTGCCTATGTTGTCGACAAGCGAACACTGCAGCTGCAACTTCCCAGGCAGCGCGTAAGATATCTCGTGAAGCCCGAGCACCAAGTCACCCGGCTGGTTCACCAGCGCCGTCGGCATGAAAAGGTAGTGCGTAGGCTCCGCCGCGCGACTCTCAGAAAACAACCCGCCGACACTGATAAAGACGGCGACGGCAAAGGCCGAACTCCGTAAAACTGAACGCTTTGACATAATTATTACCTTTGTTTATTGAATGCCTTCTGGATTGCTTCGTCGCTCCCGCTCCTCGCACCGTGTTTATCGAGGCGAAGCAATCTAGAAAGCCATAATTATACAAAATTGATTGCTATGTTACGTCCACAATAAAAATATATTCCGCGTCAACATGTCAAATACTTTTCCGCCAGCGCCCGCCTCTTCCCCTTAAGCGGCAACCCGTCCATAGACGGTATCCGCGCACCGCCCGACCGCATCTTCACGATCCGCCGCGCCGTCAGCGGCCCTATGCCGGGAACGCGCAGCAGCATCGGCAGCTCCGCCCTGTTCACATCCACCGGAAACCGCTCCGGGTGCCTCTCCGCCCACATTAACTTAGGGTCTTTATCCATAAACAAGCGTCCGCTCCCGTCGTACTGAATATCCTCCTCCGTAAACCCGTACTGACGGAACAAAAAGTCTACCTGATACAGCCTATGCTCCCTAACGAACCCGTCTTCCCGCGCAACCTCTCCCCGCCGCTCCCCAGGTATCGCCTCGCTGCCCAGCCCGCGCTGGTAGGAGGAGAAGTAGACCCTGTCCAAATTCAACCTTTTGTACAGCCCCGACGTGTACTTCACAATCTCCGCGTCCGTCTCGTCCGACGCGCCCACTATGAACTGGGTCGTCTGCCTGACCCTGTGATACCGCGTCCCCTTATCGGTCAGCCTCGCTATGCGGCGCATAGGGTTTATGATGTCCCTCAAATAATCCTTCTTTTGCGACAGCGCCGAAAAGTGCTTCTCGCCCGGCACCTCTATGTTCACGGAGACGGCGCTGGCAAGAGCTATCGCCTCGTCTATGGCGGCGTCGCTCGCCCCTGGGATCACCTTCAGGTGGATGTACCCCCTGTACGCGTACTTGCGCCTCAAAATCCTCGCCGTCCCGTTGATCAGCTCCATGGTATTGTCCGGCGTCCCCACCACCCCGCTGCTTAGGAACAGACCGATAAGACCGCGCTCGCGGTCGTAATCCATAAACAGCTTGGCCATCTCGTCGGGCGTAATGGTGCACCTGGGCACATCCCGCGCCGCCCTGAACGGGCAGTACCCGCAGTCATTGTTGCACACATTGGAGATAAGCGTCTTGAGCATAATGGAGTACCCGCCGCCGGGCATGGAAACCGGATAGAGCCAAGACCCGTCTCCCCCGCGAACCCGATGGTCAGGCCCGCCCCGAGTCCCGCAGGCGCAGGCGAGGTCGTACTGGGAGGCGTCGCTCAGCAGCTTTAATTTTTCGGTTGTGTCCATGATTAGTGTAATATAACGCTTTTTTGAGTTTGCAAAGCAACGTGCGCAGCCACAGGTATCGTGGCAACGATGTCGCCGCCTGTTTCCCCGCGCCAATCTTCCCATTCAGGCCATTCAGTCATTATTTCTTCAATCGTGCGCGGCGGGGATACCATTTCACCGTATTTCTCCATGACCTCAATGTGACCGGCCAACCCCTCGGCGGCATTCTTGACGGCATCGTCATAGGAATCGCCGACTGTGGAAAATCCTGGGATATCCGGGACTATGACGCCGTATTTACCGGTACGCCTATCGAGTTCCATTAACGCTACGTAATTGCCGCTCTTCATTACACATTACTCCTTTATCTCAACCCCGCCTGCCGCAACACGCTATGCGCCGTGCCTGGCGGGATGTCTTTTTCCGGATGCTTAACGGTAGTAATTCCCGGCTTTATCGGGTGCTTGTAATGATGATGCGAACCGCTGACGCGCACCAAAACCCACCCGTCGTCTTCTATCAATTTTATCAAGTCCCTACTCGAATACCTCACTCGGTCTGCCATCGCCGCCCTCTATAAAATATAATTCATACGGTCAAGAAACGCTATTATTAAATAATTTTGCTTTTCTATAAAAATCCGCTATTTGTGAATGACGCAAACACCTATTTACAAGATAATATTTGGGGACGGCCAAAGTCAAAAAATGAATGTTAAAATGGTTTATAAACACTGTCTGAAGATAAATCGGGGGCTAAACCCATAAAATCAAAGTCTTTAAAATCCAAATCTTTAAAATCTTTTTTAGACGAAAGGCTTCGCCTTTCATAGATAAATCGGGGGGCTAAACCCCCCGATTTTCAGTCAAAGTCAAAAGAAAAAAGCCTTCTTTGGTGATTTTGACTTTGATTTTGATTGAAAATGAGGGGTTTAGCCCCGAATTTATCTATGAAGCCGAAGGCTTCGTCTAAAAAAGATTTAAAAGATTTTAAGGCTTTTTGACACCGCAATGATTTATATTATTTATGTAATGTAAGAGGAGGATTAACCATGTCCAACCCCCGTAATTGGTTCGAAGACGCGATCTTCTACCACGTCTACACCTTTTCGCTCGCCCAGGCGCCGTTTAAGAACGACTATGCTTCCCAAGGGCACGCCCTTTCGGTGTTCGAACACTGGCTGCCGCACATCAAAAGCCTCGGATGCGACGCCGTTTTGTTCAGCCCGGTCTTGAAATCCGGGTCGCACGGGTATGACGTTACCGATTATTTCACTATTGATAACCGCGTCGGCACCAACGACGAATTTAAGGCGCTTGTCCAAACGTTCCATAAAGAAGGCGTACGGGTCGTTCTAGACAGCGTCTTTAACCACTGCGGACGCGACTTCTTCGCGTTTCAGGAGCTTCGCAACGGCAACCGAAACTACGCCGGGTGGTTTTCGAAGGTGGATTTCAACCGCCAAAGCCCTATGGGCGACCCGTTTAACTACGATACGTGGAGCGGGTATTACGAGTTGCCTAAGTTTAACCTCCAAAACGGCGACGTGCGCAAGCACCTGATGGACGCGGCGCGGTTTTGGATCGAGCAGTTTGATATAGACGGTATGCGGTTGGATTCCGCCAACGTATTAGACTTCGGGTTTATGCGGGAGCTTCGCGGCGTAACCGCCTCTATTAAGCCTGATTTCTGGCTGATGGGAGAGGTGGTCGGCGGCGATTATCCGAGGTGGGCGAACGCTGAGACGTTGCACAGCGTCACAAATTATATTCTCTACAAGAGCTTGTTTTCCAGTCACAACGACAACAACCTATACGAATTGGCGAACAGCGTGCAAAATTCCAAGCCGTCTAACGGGTCGCCGCTCTATAATTTTCTCGACAACCACGACCAGCCGCGTATCGCCAGCAACATCAAAAATCCCGCGTTTCTGAACACGCTCTACGCGCTCCTGTTCACCTTGCCGGGCCTTCCCTCCATCTACTACGGCAGCGAGTGGGGTATTCGCGGCGTGAAAGAAAAAGGGTCTGACCAACCGTTGCGGCCATACATAGACATCAAAAAACCGCCGAAAGACGTTCCTGAATTAGAAAACTATATTCGTAAACTCGCCGACCTGCGGCGCGGGCACGACGCGCTGAAGTACGGCGGCTACCGGCAGATTTACCTCGAATATCATCGCCCGTTCGTCTTCGAGAGATTCACCGATAACGAGCGCATTTTTGTCGCCGTAAACGTCGGAGACAACAACGATAACATAAATCTCGGCAAATACAACGGCGGCGGGTTTGCGGATCTGCTGTCCGACGAGCGTATCCCGCCCGAAGGCTTGAACGCCGTTCCAATCGCGCCGCACAGCGTACGGATTATGAGGCTCGTCACCTAATTATCCGACGCCCGCTTCCACATCATCTTCATCAGAACATCAATCTGCGAATACTCCGATATTTTTGTCGGCGCGGTACCGTAGTGGGCGCTTACGTACTTCATCACAATGTACTTGGTCAGCAGGTCAGCCGAGATTTCAGTCGGGTGATAGTCGTATTCTGACAGCGGGAATTTCTTCCTGTAATTAGGCACCAGGCTGAGGTCTCTATAATCTATTGACGATTTTTTACTTTTTCGCGGGAAAAAGCCCTTGGAGGTCGAATCTATCGATATGGACACACGCCGGGCGGTGCCGCCTTTTTTACCCGCATCGCGCAACAGCAACGCGGGCATTATATACTCTTTGTCCTTTGGCGACGGTTTTATTACCCACTCGTTTGGCGGAACATTGGCTAAGAAGATGCCGTTGTCCCGCATCTGCCTGTCTGTTGACAGCACGGGAACTTTGCGGAAACCCCAAATTTCCGCGTAAAATTTTTCAAAGGTCTCGCGCCTATTGTTTTGCAGTAACAAAACCTTTTCGCGTATCAACACCTCCATCCCCACAAAAAACATGCTTGATTGCTTCTCCGCCCACTCCTGCATCTCTTTCAGCAATCCTTTGGTCAATATGATGTACCTGCCTACGTTCGGGACGCCGAAATCAAAGGTGTCGCTGATCACCACAAAGCACCACGGCAGATGGTTGAGAACCGGGAACTCGACGCCCACAGCGCTGTCGATGTGCGTCACGTATTGCATAAGCGTAGCCTTCTCCTCGCCGGTGAAGTCGCGCACCACCTTGCCGAACGCCTCACGACAGTCAACGTCGGCGCGTTTGGCCGTGAAGCGGTTGTATGTCCCCTCGCTGATGGATAACTCCCAGGCGGGCAGACGCGGCTGGCAAGGCACGGATGGATCCGAAAAAACCGCGCTATCGACACCCGCCGCGTCAACAAACTCTATGATCGACGCCGCGCCGGCAAACACCGGCACCGGCGCCAACATTGCGGCAACGATTATTATTCCACGCAAAAACGCTCTTGTTTTTTGCATTAGACAAGCCTCATATAATTAGGTATCAATAAACCATACCCGCATTAAGATATATATTCCGCGTCCGGGTGGTGTATAAAAATCGCAACCGTCGAGTGCTCAGGTTGCATCTGAAACCCTGGCGTTAACACAATGCCTAGACGCTCCTCCGTACCTAGAAACTCCAGCAAACCGGCCTGCTCCTCAAGAGAAGGCATCCCCGTATACCCGAAACTGTACCGCCGCCCGCTCTCGCGCGGCAGACCGAGCGCGCGGCGAATCTCAGCCGACAGCCGGTCCGCCAAATCCTCAACCAAGTAATTGCCTATTCCGTTGAGATAGTAGCCGTCGCTGTAGCGCCCCCGCTCCAAAAGAAACTCGCGGCCGCGCTCACCCAACCTAGCGCCTATCGTAACGGCCTGCGGGGAGACTATGTCGCCCTCCGGACGAATGTAGTCGGCTATGGAAACGCCGCTCCTGTCCATACGCGGGAATAGAAAAGAAAGCCGCTCGGTGCGGTAGTCGGAGGAATCGAGGAGCAGCACCTTCTCGCCGTCCGCTATAACCGGGAAAAAACCGTAGAAACCCCTCGCCTCCAATAGCGAATCTTTTATAATCTCCGCGGAGAGACGCTCAAAGGCCGGTTCAAACTCATTTCGCCGCGCTTCGGCGTAGGCGCTCTCATCAAGTTTGCCGCCGCCGAAGCGGGCCTTGAAGAGACGCTCGCGGTCTATGCCGTCAAGCAACGTTTTGGCGTCAAAAGTCAATACCTCGCTCGTACCGTAGAACGGAGGCTCCATTATGTAATCATGCTTTATTGTTTTTTTTGTTGACTCGCAGGCGCCTTTTTTGTCTGATGATTTTGCCTTGTATGGATGGGTTTTCTGGATTGGCTCACTATTGACATCATTAGTATCAACACCATTATCAGTACCCAACGAATCGAATATCTTCACCACGCCAAACGCGTCCTTAGCGTAGTAAACACCCGGGGCATACCTGCCGCCGTCATCCAAGACGGATATGCGCGACGCGAAATCTTTGTTGACAGCCGCGCCGCCGATTATTATAGGCACATCAATCCCAAGCCGGGCGAACTCCTTTACGCACTCCCCCATCTGCTTGCTCGTGGTGACAAGAAGCGCGGACAGCCCCACCGCGTCCGGCTTTTCTCGCCTCACAGCGTCCGCAATGGCGCTGATAGCCACCTGCTTGCCTAAATCAATGACGTCAAAGCCCTGGTTGCGCAGTATAGACGCCACAAGATTCTTGCCTATGTCGTGCACATCGCCGTATACCGTTGCGATTACTATCTTGCCCTTGACCGCGCCGCCGCCGGACTCCTTCAAGCGCGGTTCAAGGATGGAGACCGCTTCTTTCATCGCCTCGGCGGCTTGCAGGACAAAGGGCAGAATCATCTCCCCGCGAGCCATCAGGTCGCCCACCTCCGCCATTGCCGGCAGGAGAATGTTATTCAGAATATCCGGCGCTTTGCGAGTCTCCAGCAACTTGCTTATCAACTCCGGCAGATTGCGCTTGTCCCTATCGATAATCGCGGCGCGCAAACGCTCCTCGGGGGTTTGATCTTTTTTAACATCGGCGTTTGTTTTATCTTTTCGCGCCGATTTTGACGACGACGCTTCCAACGCGGCGAAATACTCGACGAACTTTTGCAGACTGTCGCCGCCGCGGTTAAAGAGCAAGTTTTCCCCCAGCGCCCTAACGTCTTTATCGTAGGTATTAATATCATCTACGTGCAGCGGGTTGAAGATCGCCGCGTCTAATCCGGCCTCAACGGCGCGGCGGAGCATAAGATTATTGAGTATTCTCCTAGCGGCGGGCTTCAACCCGAACGACACGTTGCTGACCCCCATGACGGCGCGGACGTTCGGAAACTCCGCCTTCAGCCGCCTCAGCGCCTCTAGGCTGTTGAGCGCGGCGTTCGCCGTCTCCTTGTCTCCCGTCGCCAGCGTAAATACCAGCGGATCAATGTACAGATAGTGTTCCGGCAGCCCGTATTCGCCGCAAGCGAGTTCAAACAGCCGCTTCGCGACTTCCATCTTCCTATCGACCGTCCCGGCCATCCCGACATCGTCAATAGTAAGCGCTATCACGGGGCAGCCGAATTCAACGGCCATAGGCAGTATCTTACGCGCTTTCGCTCCGCCGCGCTCGTAGTTTATGGAGTTGATCAATACGGAACCCGGAGACACCTTCAGCGCGGCCTCCGTCACAGCGGGTTCGGTGGTATCAATGCAGAAGGGCGCCCCTACCCTGTCCCGCAGGAAGATTACGACGTCGCGCATAATCTCCGCCTCGCCGACGGCAAGCTCGTTGGCGGCTACGCAGACGTCCAGCAGATCGCTTTTGTGATCAACTTGCTCCTTGGCGATCTGATACAGCTCGTCGAAATTGCGGCCTACGACGAACTCCTTGGTCTTCTTGGATCCCTGAGTATTCAGCCGCTCGCCTATGATTATAGGCCGCTCGGACAGCTCCAGGTCAATGCCGGATATCCCGGTTGATAAGAAACAAGTTCGGCGGGAGTTATCACGCTTAAATGTACTGACGCCTTTTAACGCTTCGGCCAACGCCTTTATGTGCTCCGGCGCGGTGCCGCAGCACCCGCCAACTACGGCCACGCCCTTGTCCCTGACGAACGCCGACACCTTGGCGGCAAACTCGCCCGGATCCATCTTGTAAACCGCCCTGCCGTCAACATTGACCGGCAATCCCGCGTTGGGCAGCATGGATATGGGTATGGTCGATAACTCAAGCAGCTTGTCTATATACGGCCCCATCTCGTCAGGCCCGCTGCTGCAGTTCATCCCTATGACGTCTACCCCCAGACCGTGCGCCGCGCCGAGAAAGGCCGATATGTCGCCGCCCAAGAGCATCCGCCCGGTACTGTCCATCGTAATCTGCGCCTGAATCGGAACGTACTTATTCATGGACGCCCTAAGCCTGCGTATGGCGACGGCCACGGCGCGTACCTCTAAAAGATCCTGCGACGTCTCTATCAGCAAAACATCCGCGCCGCCGTCGATCAACCCTTTGGCCTGTTCGGTGAAGACGTCTATTAATTCGTCAAACCCAATCTTGGACAGCTCTTTATCGCTTGACGACGGAAGGAATCCGGTGGGGCCGATTGATCCGCATACGAATCTTTCGGTACCGTTATTATTGATACGAAGAAACTTTTCTATTGACTTACGCGCCGTCTCCGCCGCCGCCTTGTTGATCTCGTACGCCCTGTCCCCCAGCCCGAACTCCCCGAGCTTCACCCGGCTCCCGCCGAAAGTGTTGGTCTCTATGACATGCGCCCCGGCCTCAAGATAACTGGTATGGATGCCCTCCACGATGTCCGGACGTGAAATATTCAGGTACTCGTTACACCCCGGATACCCGCCGAAGTCGCCGTCGGCAAGCCCCGCCTTCTGCAGTTCCGTCCCGAACGCGCCGTCAAAAACGACCGGCTCGCGCCTTTCGATCATCTCTATATAGGCGTTTTTCATCGTCTTCCCTTTAGGGGTTGGACTTCATACCGATTATTTTCCTCCTCTTAATATAATAGATTCCACTGTCAAATTGAAAAAAAAGGCGATATTACCTGACATTGACCGTAAGCGCCGCCTTCTCCTTCTTCCCGTCCGCCGTCGTGATCGTACCCCTGACCGCGTACGTCCCCTCGGACACCCTGCGACCCTTCGTATTCGTCAAATCCCACGACCCCACAAGACGCTTCTCTTGGGCGTAGGCTGCGCCGCCGGCGTCCTCTATCTTGACCGTGTTTACGAGATTGCCCAGCGCGTCGTAGACGTAAAGCGTTCCGCTCTCCGCTCGGCTGCCCGTACGGAAGAATTGTACGGGCGGCGTCCCTACCGGGTTCGGTCCGGCTGTCACGCCTCCCGGCGCTTTGACCGGAACAACAACCGTAACCGATTCGCCGCCCGGCCCCGTAATGTTGCGGTCGGGAGACAATACCGATATACGCTTATGAACCAACAACTCCACGGTATCGGAATACACCGTGCCGTCGTCCGTGAAGACCGCGGACGCCCTAACGGTAATCCTCCCGCCGGATACGTCCGCCGCAATCGACAAATCGCATACGCCGATACCTGTCTTCGCGTCCGTCATGATCGCCTTGGGGACCGCTGCGCCGCCGGTCAAAACGGCTATCAATACCCTGAAGGAGGATTTTACCGTCTCCTGATTCTGATCCACCGCCCTGACCTTTACAGTGTAAACCTCGCCGGAAAATACGGTATCCGAAACCTGATCCGTCCCCAGCTTTCTCTTTGAAACCGGATGGACAAACTCCAAACCGGTGAAAATCTGCACATTCACCGTAATATTCCCGCTCACCGGATAGTAATTCCCAAATGGATCGGTAAACACGGCCGCAAAACTCTGATTATTCCCGGCGTCCAGCGCCGTAGACGGGTTAGACCACACGTAGCCCGCCACTAACGCCAAATCAGAGAGTTTCAGCGTCGGCGAATACGGCACGTTCACCTCCTGCGGAACGAATACCCCGGGCGCCTTATCCACGCTCAACGTAATATTCCCGCTTGCCGGGGTGTAATTCCCGCTCGGATCGGTAAAGACCGCCGCGAAAACCTGATCATCCCCCGCGCTTAACAGCGTCGCGGGAACAGACCACGAGTAGCCCGCGGACAAGGTCATATTGGAAAGTTTCAGCTTGGGCGAATACACCGTTTTGAGCGCCGCGTGGGGAACGAATGTCCCCTCCGCCTTCGCCACATTCACCGTGATAGTGCCGCTCCCCGGATAATAATTTGGGTCGCCGTTGCTAAACGTCGCCGCGAACCTCTGATTGTTTCCGGCGTTGAGCGCTGCGGACGGGTTAGACCAATCATAGCCCGCTGACAAGGCCAAATCGGAAAGCCTTAACGCGGGCGAATAAACTGCGTTGATCGCCGCGTGGGGAACGAATCTCCCCGCCGCCTTGGCCACGTTCACCGTAACGTACCCGGTCGCCGAATTATAATTCCCGCTGCGGTCGGTATACGACGCCTCAAAACTCTGACCGTCCCCCGCGACAAGCGCTACGGTCGGATCAGACCACGCGTAACCCGCCGGCAAGGTCAAATTAGAGAGCTTCAGCGTCGGCGAGTAGGTCGCGTTCAACGTCAGCTTGCTGAAATCAACATCCGCTTTTACTATCGCCCAATCCAAATAAAGGTCGTCGGTCGTGCCGTCCGACCACTCGTATTTCGCCTTGTCCCTCAAAACAACCGTCGCGGTGTAATCGCCGACGTTCGTCTTTCTATCGCCCGACACGGTATAAGCCGCGTTAGCCTCTATCCCCGCCGACAACTCTTTTCCCGTATAAACAAGGCCTGTGTTTTTAACATACGGCTTGTCTATCGTCACCTTGACAATCTCAAAGTACGCCGTTATCCTTACCGCCGCCGCCGGCATCGTAAAAGCGTCGCCGGATATCGTTACGCCGCCGCTCGCCACACGCCACTCCTTAAACGCGTACCCGGCGTTCGCCGTCGCCGTAAGCGTGATTACAGCCCCGGCCGCCGCGGTAGACGCGCTTGCGCTCGCCGCGCCGTTACCGGCGCTGTTCACAGTAACCGTATACGTAGCCGCAGCCCCGGTAATTACCAACGCGGCCGTCATAGAAGCCGGAACATTGTAATTAGCCGGATCAGCCACCGAAAACACCGCCGTCACCGTGTACGTCCCGACCGCCGTCTGACCGTTGCCCACATAGGATACCGTCACTCCCGACGGCAACGTCCCGCTTATATAGATACTTTGCGGATTGCCGTTATACGCCACTGTAGCGCCCGTAAACGTGACGCCGCTCATGTTGTAATTCTGCTTGCTGTTTATCGTAAGCGTCGCCGTCATAGAAGCCGGTACGTTGTAATTAACAGGATCGGCCACCGCGAACACCGCCGTCACCGTGTACGTCCCGACCGCCGTCTGACCGTTGCCCGTATAAGAAACCGTCACCCCCGCCGGAAGCGCCCCGCTTATATAGATACTGCGCGGACTGCCGTTGTACGTTACCGCCGAATTCGCAAACGTAACGCCGCTCATATCGTAATTCCGCTTGTTGTTTATCGTAAGCGCCGCCGTCATAGAAGCCGGTACGTTGTAATTAGCCGGATCAGCCACCGAAAACTCCGCCGTCACCGTGTACGTCCCGACCGCCGTCTGACCGTTGCCCGTATAAGATACCGTCACCCCCGCCGGAAGCGTCCCGGTGATATATATACTTTGCGGACTGCCGTCATACGTCACCGTCATGTCTGCAAACGTAACGCCGCTCATGTCGTAATCAACCTTCGCCAGCACAAGATCGCCGCCGCCCACCGCGAGAGTACGGGTTGGATAGTCGTATAGAGCGAAATTCGCCTTAAACGGCCCGCCGCCAACCACCGCTACCGTGCCCACGTCATATATGTCTAACTCAAGCGTGTAAACCCGCGCCGCGACCGGAGCAAAGGTCGTGTTCACGCTCAGACGCCCCTCGTTATACTTTATTATGCCGCTAATGGCCGGGTTCGAACCCAAAACTATTGAACCGGTTGATTCGTTGTAAACCGCGTGGCCGGTAGCCGCGGAAATCGCGCCGCCGGTGATAGTTACCGTGCCGTTGGAACGATTGCTGACCGCCCTGCAATTATTGCCCGTCGTCGCCGAAATCGTCCCGCCGGAGATGATCACCTCGCCTGCGGATTCGTTGTGAACCGCATAGCCCTTGTCCGCCGTCGCTGTCAACGTCCCGCCGGAAATCGTTACCTTGCCGGAAGCGCCGTTGTAAACGGCGAAACCCTCAGTCGACGAAACCGTCCCGCCGGTGATCTCTACCTCGCCGGAGGACTCGTTGCTGATCGCCCTGCCAACAAGACCCGACGTCACCGAAACAGCCCCGTTACCGGAGACGATCACCTTACCGGTAGATACGTTGTGAACCGCGTAAGCGTCTGACCCCGTCGCCTGTACCGTCCCGCCGGATATGGTTACCGTGCCGGTGGAAGCGTTGACAACCGCCATGCCGCTAATCGACGAAACCTCGCCGCCGGAGACGGTCACAGCGCCAACGCCGTTGTTTGAAATCGCGTTGCCGCTAACCGCCGAAACCGTACCGCCGGATATTGCTATCGCGCCGGAGGAATTGTTGCTTACCGCGTTACCGCCCGCCGTGTTCTCCACCCTGCCGCCGGTGATTTCAAGCGCGGTGGCGCCGCCGTTTGACAAGTAAATCGCGCTGCCGTAAATAGTGCCCGCGGTCACCCTCGCCGTTCCCGACACTGTAATCTTGCCGGTGGAACCGTTGTAAATCGCGTTTGTCGCCATTGCCGAAACCGTTCCGCCGGAGATAGTTACCGCGCCGGTGGAATTACTGTAAATCACTTCTATATTTGACGACGTAAGCTCCGCCTTACTGTCTATTGACGCGCCGTTAGTCAGTCGTATAACGCCCCCTGCGGCAGCGCTTGACGACGTCAGTTTCCCTCTAAGCGTAATCAATCCCCACCCCGTCGCGCCGCTGCCGTCAAACTCAATATCCTCCGCGTCTATGTCAAGGACGGTCGTATTGTCCCCGAATTGGATTGTACAAGCGTTTCCAGTAGCGTCGGCTTTGATGTAGTCAATCACGTCTTGGATCGGCTGACCCGCCGTTCCCACCGTGACCCCGCCCCTTGTGGCGGTGAACGTCGTGCCGGAACCCGTTATGATATACTCATACGGCCCCGACAGCACCGCCACAGCCACCACAAGATCGCTGCCGCTTACCGCAAGCGAGTAGCTGGTGTTGTTGAGCGCGAAGTTCGCGAGATATGCCGCGCCGCCGGTTACCGCCACGGCACCTAATGTGTACGAACCTAACTCAAGCGTATAGACTTTTCCCGCAGGTGTGAACGCGGTAGCGCCGTTCACGCTCGCTTTTCCTGCGCTGGCGCTAAACTCTATTATACCCGTAATCGTTGGGCTACCGCCTAAAATTATAGGGCTGCCGGAATTGTTATAAATAGCGTTACCGGAAACGGCGGTATTTTCTATCGTCCCGCCGGTTATGACAAGACCCTCAATGGGTCCCATATTCATGTGAATAGTACCGCGGCTATTATCCGCAACCGCAGCCGTTACCCTTGCGCCACCCGACACGGCGATTTTGCCGGTATAATTGTTGTAAATCGCGGTAGCGCCCATTGTTTCAATCAATCCGCCGCTTATGGTCACAGAGCCTGACAAATAATTGTAAATCGCTCTGCCAGTTATCGCCGAGACCGTACCTCCGGAGATGATCACTGTACCGTTATTTTCATTGTTAATAGCCCCTGTACTACTTGTCTCCGTCGAAACAGTCCCATCGGAAATTTTCACCGTACCGCCGGAAGCATTGTTGAAAATCGCGTTACCTGTTGTCGCCGAAACCGTACCGCCGGATACAATCACCGTTCCGTCTGCATTGTTGCGAACTACGTAGCCGGTTGTCGCCGAAACCGTACCGCCGGAGATGGTTACCGTTCCGGATGAATTGTTGTAGATAGCCGTGCTGCCAACAGAACCAACCCCCGACGTGACCGTTCCGTCAGAGATAGTCACACTTCCTGTAGAATTGTTGTAAATCGCACGGGCGTTCGCGTTAACCACACTGTTTGCGATATACGCTTTACTTTCAATAGAAGCGCCCGACAGAAATATTACGCCTCGATTCGCTGTAGAATTAAATGAAGTTATCTTCCCCGTGAGGGTAATCAACCCCCAGCCGACGCCAAATTCAATATATTCCGCGCCTATGTTGAGTTCGGTCGTATTGTCCCCGAATTGGATTGAACAAGCGTTTCCATTAGCGTCGCCCTTGATAGCGTCAATCACCGTTTGTATTGGCTGATCCGCCGCTCCCACCGTGACCCCGCCTCTTGTGGCGGTAAACGTCGTGCCGGAACCCGTTATGATATACTCATACGGCCCTGACGGCACTACCGACGCCAATGCCACCGCAAGATCGCCGCCGCTCTTTACAAGCGAGTAGCTGGTGTTGTTGAGCGCGAAATTCGCTTTGTAGTCCGCCCCGTCGACTACCGCAATATCGTTGAGGTTATAAGCGTTTAATTCGAGCGTGTAGACCTTCGCGGGGTCGGGGGCAAAGGTTAGCGGGTTGACGCTCAAATTTCCGGCTGTGCTCTGAATTATGCCGGTAATAGTCGGGTTGCCGTCCAATGTGGTTACACCGTTATAGGATTTGTAAACCGCTAAACCGCCCGCCGCGGTATTTTCCACCGTCCCGCCATTGATTTCAAGGCTACAGCCGTTGCCTTGTTGAATTGTACCATAGATCGCGGACGCTACCGACGATGTTAATTTAGCCGTTCCTTTCACGGTGAGATTGCCGCCGTTACTGATACCGATAGCAAAGTTAGTTCCTGAAACTGCCCCGCCGGAGACGACTACATTTCCTCCTCCTCCGCTAATAGTACCTAAAACCGTCCCGCCGGTCACGGTCACCGTTCCGTTATTTTTATTTCCGTTATTATTACCGTTGTTAATAGTACCTAAAACCGTCCCGCCGGAAACGGTTACCGATAACGCGCCGTTCCCCATACCAATTGTGCTGCCGCCACCGGTACCGCCGCTAATAGTCCCATCTAAGATAGTCAACGTCACGTCGGTGCTTAGTTGTATCGCCGAACTCGGGGAATTGGGATAGGAGTAACTACCGGTGCTCGCAATATACGCTTCGCTATTGACAGAAACGCCGTTTTCCAATATTATTACGGCTCGCGCCCAGGTAGTGTTATAAAGTTCTGATGTTACTCCCCCTGCAAGAGTAATCGGCCCCCAGTCGGTTTTGCTCCCGCCGCCGTCAAATGTGATATGTGTTTCAACAACGAGCGTATCAGTATCATCGCTCCCGAATTGGATTGTACACGGATTTTTAGCGGCGTCGGTCTTAATGGCGTCAATCACGTCTTGGATCGGCTGATCCGCCGTCCCCACCGTAGCGCCGCCCCTTGTGGCGGTAAACGTCGTCGTACTAGAACCCGTTATGACATACTCATACGGCGTCGCCGCCGCCACAAGATTGCTACCGCTTACCGTAAGCGAGTAGCTGGTGTTGTTGAGCGTGAAGTTCGCGAGATGGTCTTTCCCGCCGACTACCGCGACCGCGTTGGGGAAGTAATTATTTAAGGCTAGCGTGTAGATCTTCGCGGCTGGGACGGGAGCAAAGGTTGCGTTGTTCACGCTCAACGTTCCGGCTTCATACTTAATTATGCCGGTAATGACAGGGTTAGCGTCCAGAACGATGGGGCCGTTGGAAGCGTTGTAAACCGCGTTGCCTGTCGCCGTCGCCTGCACCGTCCCGCCGGAGATATTTATTGCGCCTATAGAGGCGTTGTAAAGCGCGTTGCCGTTTGCCGCCGTGTTTTCCACACGGCCGCCGGTTATGTTAAGAGTGCCGTTCCACATATGAATAGTATTTGTATATGCCCCTGTGACTTGCGCCGTTCCGGATATATTGACCTCACCGCCCGCTTCGTTATTGACAATAGCGACGTCGTCTACCGCCGAGAGCGTACCGCCGCTAATGTTTATCTTACCGTTATATGTGTTAAAAACGGCAACGCCCGCCGACGAGATCGTCCCGCCGGAAATTGCTACCGTGCCTGATGAACTATTGTAAATCAAACGAGAAAAGTACCCCGCCGTATTTTCCATATCCGCTTCGCTATTGATGGAAACGCCGTTCGACAAAAATATTGTACCTCGGGTGGACACTGTATAGTTTGAGGTCAACTTCCCTTTTAGGGTGATCAATCCCCATGACGTCGAACCGCCGCCGTTAAACTCAATACCCTCCGACCCTATGTCGAGCACGTTCGTACCGTTCCCGAATTGGATTGAGCAATCATTGCCGATTGCGTCGCCCTTGATGGCGTCAATCACCGTTTGGATCGGCTGATCCGCCGCCCCCACCGTAGTCCCGTTTCTTGTGGCGGTAAACGTCGTCGTACTAGAACCCGTTATGACATACTCATACGGCCCAGACGGCGCTACCGACGCCAATGCCACCACAAGATTGCCGCCGCTCTTCGCGAGCGAGTAGGTGGTTTGGTTGTAGAGCGCGAAGTTCGCTAAATGATTTGCCCCGTCGACTACCGCAATATCGTTGAGGTTATAAGGATTTAAGGCGAGCGTGTAGACCTTCGTGGCTGGATCGGGAGCGAAGCCCGGTTTGACGCTCACTTTTCCGGCTTTATAATGTCGAATTATGCCGATAATAGTCGGGTTGCCGCCCAAAACGATGGTGCCGTTTTCACTGTAAGAGTTCACCGCGGCACCGCCAGCGGCGGTATTTTCCACCGTCCCGCCAATGATTTCAACCGAGCCGGCGTTGTTAATCCGAATTGTCTCAGTGGAAGTGTTAGCAACCGACGATGTTACTCTTGCCGATCCTTCCACGGTTAATTTGCCGCCTGTAACGAGAGCATAGTTAGTTCCTGAAACTGTCCCGCCGGAGACGACTATATTCCCACTTCCGCTAATATAACCCACAACCGTCCCGCCGGTCATGGTCACCGTTCCGGCTGCGTAGCAACCAATATAACCCACAACCGTCCCGCCGGATAAGGTTATTGAATTCGGCGTCGCGTCGTCCCACGTATTAATCGCACTATTATAGATGCCGTCATATTTCTTCACAGTCCCGCCGAAGATAGTCACCGCGGCGGCGGATTGTAGTCTAATCACCGGACTCGCGACATTGCTATAGGAGGAATTAGTAACGGTATTCGCGATATACGCTTCACTCCTGACAGAAACGCCGTTTGCCAAAATTATTACGGCTGGATTGGTACCATCATACGCTTCTGCTGTTACTCCCCCTGCAAGAGTAATCGGCCCCCAGTCGGTTCCGCTCGAGCCGCCGTCAAATGTGATTCTTGCCGAGCCGATGTCGAGCGTATCCGTACCGCTCCCGAATTGGATTGTACACGGATTTTTAGCGGCGTCGGTCTTAATGGCGTCAATCACCGTTTGTATCGCCTGACCCGCCGTCCCCACCGTGACCCCGCCCCTTGTGGCGGTAAACGTCGTGCCGGAACTCGTTATGATATACTCATACGCCCCCGACGGCACTACCGCCGCCACCACAAGATCGCCGCCGGAGTTCGCGAGTGTAAGGGTGGGCTGGTTGTCGAGCGCGAAGTTCGCGGCGAATAATTCCCCGTCTTTTACCGCCACGGTGCCGAGAGCGTAATTGTTTAACGCGAGTTTATAGATAGAGGCCGCCGGGCTAAAGGCAGTGTTCACGCCCAACCTTCCCTCGTTGGACCATATTATGCCGGTAATGGCCGGATTGCCGTCCAGAACGACGGCGCCGGGATCGTAGAAAGCTCCGTTGTAGATCGCATAGTCGGCAACAGTCGCCGCCGACACCGTGCTGCCGCCGGAGACGGTTATCTCGCCGTCTTGGGTGTTGTAGACCGCGTAACCCCCGGCCGCGGTAGCCTTAACCGTTCCGCCGGAGATAATTACCGTGCCCCTGCCGTTGTTGTTAAACGCTTTGCCCGTTGCCGCCGACACCGTGCCGGCGGAGATGCTGACCGCTCCGGTTCCTCCAGTGTTGTAAATCGCGTCGCCCGTCGTCGTCGCCGAGATTGTCCCGCCGCTAACGGTTAACGCACTGTGGTCATTACGAACCGCTATGCCCGATTTCGTCGTCACCGTTCCGTTGCTGATATTTGTGACTCCGCCGCTGATGGTCCCAATGGCGTTACCTGATTCCGACGAAACCGTGCCGCCGCTGATGGTCACGTTGTTGGTGTAAATAGCCGCGCCTGCCGCCGTGTTTTCCACTATGCCGCCGGTGACTTCAACATTCAAATTGCCACTAATAGTAGCTCCCGAACTTGATGTTATTTTCGCGTTGTTGGACACTATTAATTTACCGTCTAACACAGAGTTGATCGCTTCGCCGGATACCGCCGATATCGTCCCGCCGCTGATATTAGTGATACCTATGGTATATAATTCGATAGCACCTCTGGCATCCGTATTTTCCACCGTACCGCCGTTTATTACAAGAACTTCGCCGGTAATCGTTTGTTTTGAAATTCTAACTGCGGAGCCGCCCGAAGATGTTATATTCGCGTTTCCCGTTATAATGACTTTACCTTCATTTTCACTATTACTGTTAATTGCCGCCCCCGCCCAGCCCGCCGATGAGACTGTCCCGCCGCTTACTGTCACCGTGTTTTTGGAATTATGGGCAATCGCATAGTCCCCCTCGGCCCTTACCATCCCGCCCGTTACAATTACCGTTCCGTTGTTATTATTGTAAATAGCGTTACAGGAAGTCGACAAAACCGTACCGCCGCTGACGGTCACCGTGCCGTTAGACTCGTTGACAATCGTCCAAGTTGTATATGGATATACGTATGTCGCGGTCGTTTGTACCAACGCGCTGCCGGAGATATTTAACGCGCCGCCGGCATTGTTGTAAACGGCAGAACCGCCGCCCACTGTCGTCTGCACTATCCCGCCGCTTATTCTCACCTCTCCGGAGGAAACGTTATAAATCGCATTACCGCCGGAGTAAGTCGGTGACCACCCTGTGTTTTCCACCGTCCCGCCGGTTATTTCAAGCCGCAATCCGGCATTATCCGCCGCCGGTTCCGCCAAGTGAATCGTGCCTCGGTCAGTTGATGCCTGCGTTGATGCCTGCGACGTTACTAACGCCGTTCCCGACACGGTGATCTTACCGGTGGAAGCGTTATAAATCGCTTGCCCCGTCGTCGCCTCAACCGTACCGTCGCCGGTGACGGTTATCGGACCGTTGGAAGCGTTGTAAACCGCGTAACCCGCCGTAGCCGAGACCGTCCCTCCGGAGATGGTTACCTCGCCGGTGGAATTGTTGTAAACCGCGTTGCCCGTTGCGGTTGCCGTGACCGCCCCTCCGGAAATATTTACATCGCCGGGGCCATTGTTGTAAATCGCGGAACCCGTACTCGTTAACAATGTGCCGCCAAGGATGACTACCGAACCTGCGGAATTGTTGTAAATCGCCACACCACCGTTAGACCCCGACGCCGAAATCGTCTTTTCGGAAACGGTTACCGTACCGTCGGCGTAGTTGTTAATTGCCCGGCCAGCGGGTCCACTGTTCCAAATATCCGCCTTACTCTCAATGGACACATCGTTTAACAATACTATTGTGCCTTGCGTTGTGTTCGAATTTAACGACTCTAAGTTCCCTGTAATGGTAATTTGCCCCCAATCGGTCTTACCCGTACCGCCGTTAAACTCTATAAACGCCCCGCCTATGTTAAGCCTGTTATCCGCGCCGCTTCCGAACTGTATTTTACAATCATTGCCGTTAGCGTCGGTCTTGATAGCGTTAATCACTGTTTGGATCGGCTTATCCTCCGCTCCCACCACCGTGACCCCGCCTCTTGTGGCGGTAAACGTCCCGCCGATACCCGCCGTGACGACGTAATCATACGCTAACGGCGCCGCCGTCACCGTGACATCGGCGAGCGTCATAAAGCCTTGGTTCGCGCCGTTGGCGTAGTTTATGCCGGACGCGCCGCCGTTTGCCGCCCATACCGACGTCGCCGCCGCCGGGGACGCAACGAGATCTTTGTTCGTGGACGCTATGTATGTCGTATTTCCCGCCGCTTGATCCCACGCGGTTATCACGGCGTTGCCGCTTGCTGTGCTATAAGGGCCGTACACCACATCCGCGGGGCCGGTGCCGTAGGCGAAAGCTAGACCGCCTGTGAGGTCGGACGTTCCCGACCCGCGGTTATTGACCGCGTATCCGGTGGTCGCCCGTACCGTGCCGCCGCTGATGTTCGCCGCGCCGGAGGAGTAAGCTATAACGGCGTTGCCGTTCGCCACCGTATTGCTTATGTCGCCGCCCGTCATGGCGAGAGCGCCGTTTTCTAAATAAACCGTGCCGGATGCGCCGGAAGAGTTCACCGACGTTATTTGCGCCGTTCCCGATACGTTGATAGCGCCGGAGCTGTTATTGTGTACCGCTCTGCCCGCGGTCGCGGAAACTGTGCCGCCGCTGATGTTCACCGGCCCTGCGTTCGCGTTGTAAACCGCTACGCCGGTCGTCGCCGAGACCGTGCCGCCGCTGATGTTCACCGCCCCGGTGTTCACGTTGTGGATCGCGTATCCGGAGGCCGCCGATACGGAGCCGCCGTTAATGATTAGCGCTCTCGTGGAATTGTTTACAATAAGAGTGCCCGACGAGGTGGCCGTAAGGTCAGCCTCGTTTATTATCGACGCGCCGTTGTTCATACGTATAATGCCGGTTATAAAGGTGCTCGACGACGTTAATTTTCCTTTCAAGGTAACCTGGCCCCAATCATCCCCGTATACGCCGCTGCCGCCGTCAATCAGAATTTGCGACGCGCCTATGTCGAGCGTGTTCGTACCGTTTCCGAATTGTATGATGCACGGGTCTTTGTCGGCATGGGATCTAACGGCGACAATCACGTCTTGGATCGGCCGGTTGGCCAATCCGACCGCGCTTCCGTCCAACGCGACGTTAAACGAGGTGCCGGATCCGGTGACGACGTAGGTCTTTAGCGGGCCTGTCCATACCACCGCGAGATCGCCGTTATTTTCCGCAATCGAACGGTTCGGCTGGTTATATAGATTGAAATTCGCAATAAACGCCCCGCCGCCCTTTACCGCTACGGCGTCGGTGGGATAAGAATTTAACGCTAGCGTGTAGGATGCGCCGGACGCCGGAACGAAGGTATTGTCAACGCTCAGTTTTCCCGCCTCAACGCTTATCCTGCCGGTAACGCTCGGGCTGCCGCTCAAAACGACGCTGCCGTCGTAATCGCTGTAAACCGCGTGAGACACCGACGAAATACTGCCGCCGCTGATAATTACCGTGCCGTAGGGGTTGACAACCGCGTACGACATAGCCGATAAAGTACCGCCGGAGATAGTCGTCGTACCGCCGTAGTTGTGAATCAGGTATCCTGACGAGGTAGCCGTAAGGTCCGCCTTGCTGTCTATCACTACGCTGCTGCGCGCATTTATAATACCCGTTGAGGCGGAAGTACTCGACGACGTCAATTTCCCCGTGAGGGTAATCCGCTGCCCCCACCCTCCGATAACGTTAAAATCAATGGTTTCCGCGCCTATGTTGAGCGTGTTCGTGCCGTCTCCGAATCGGATTACGCACGGGTTTCCGGCGGCGTCGGAGATGATTGAGTTAATCACTGTTTGAATATACGTGTTCGCCGATCCGACCGTGCCTCCGTTCGATACGGCGGTAAACGACGTGCCGGATCCGTTGACGGCGTACTCCAGCGGCGTCACCGCCAATGCCACGATAATGTCGCCGTTCACCGCCGTAAGTTTTCTGTTGGGTTGGTTGTAAAGCGTAAAATCATCAATAAAGGCGGCTCCGTCCGTTACCACCACCGCGTCGGGAGGGTACGACGTTAAAAGAAGCGTATAACCTGTCGCGGAAGGAATGAAATTATTTGTCAAACTCAGGTGTCCCGTTCCATAATTTATTATGCCGGTAATGGCCGGGGTTCCGCCCAAAATAACGTCCCCGAGGCCGTAAATAGCGCGGCGGGGCACGGCGGTGTTCGCGGAGGTGTTTTCTATTATGCCGCCGGTAATTTCAATGGTCGATCTAGCGTAAATCGTAGCGCCGATTGAATTTGTACTTACATTCGCCGATGTTATTCTCGCGCTCCCCGATACGGTAACCTTGCCGCGCTCGGCGGAAACCGCCATACCGGTCGTCGACGAGACCGTGCCGCCGCTGATATTCACCGCGTATGAGGCGCTTGAAATCGCGGTACCGCCGGATGTAGCGGAAACTGTCCCGCCCGTGATGTTTATCGTACTGCCGCCGGCATCCGCTTTGGTTTTGTAAGAGGTTCCGACGTGTTCAATGGCCGTGCCGGAACTGCCTCCCGCCGTGACTGTGCCGTCGCCGCTGACGGTTAACGTGCCGCCCCAGCCGTGGAGGGAAACGGCACGGCTGCTATTGTATGGCGCGGAAACAGTACCGCTGCGGATAGTTATCGTGCTGGCGTCGCCGCCGTAAATTCCATAACCGTTTGTTGTTACAGTCGTAACCTTAGCCGTGCCGCTTATATCTATCGTGCTGCCGCCACGATAGTCGTAAATCCCGTAACCCCCGGAAACCTCCCCGCCGGTGACGGTCACCGTGCCGCCCCCTTCGTTTTGAATCCCACTGTACCCATAAACCACACCGCCGGAGACGGTTACCGTACCGCCGCGAAAATTATAAATTGCTTTGCTCGATTCCTTTGTCGCTTCCACTCTCCCGCCGGTTATGTTCACAATACCGTCGGGTGAGTAGTTACCGATTGCTTTGCAATAGGAACTTGTCACCGAGACCGTCCCGCCGCTGATAGTTACCGTGCCGTAGGAATTATTTTCTATCGTACTTCCCTCATAGAGGCTTAACGTAGCTTTACTGTTTATTGACGCCCCGTTCTCTAATCGTATTAGAGCGAGAGAATTATAATAAGAATTATCCATTTTTAGGTTTCCCGTAAGTGTGATCAACCCCCAATCCTTGCCGTTTTCACCGCCGTCAAATAAAATTTGCGTGCCGGTGGCGTTCATATTGATATTGATCGCTGACGCACCCTCTCCGAACTGGATTGCGCAGGGGGCGCCCGCCGCGTGGTTTTTAATGGCGTCAATTACTGTTTGGATGGGTTGATTGGCCGTTCCCACCACCGTCGCGCCCATTGTGGCGGTAAACGATCCGGCGTCTCCGGTGATAAGATACACATCCGCCGGGCCGCCTTTCCAAACCGCAATGAGATCGCCGCCGCTCGCCTCGAGCGACCAGTTATCGCGGATTGTAAAGTTTGAGACGAACGCCGCTCCGCCCGCTACCGCCACCGTGCTGGGGGTGTATGTGCCCGATGATTTTAACTCGAGCATGTATAACGCCGAACTTGCCGGAGCGAAAGTGCCGTCCGCGCTCAGTTTTCCGTCGCTAAACCTTATCGCGCCGGTAATGGCCGGAGCGCCGCCAAGAACGATAGCGGCGGCGTCATCAAGATTGTAAACGGCGTATCCCGACTGCGACGGCGCCGAAACGGTCCCGCCGTTTATGCGCACAGTGCCGCTATAGTTGTAGACGGCGTATCCCGACGATGACGACGCCGAAACGGTCCCGCCGGATATATTAACCGATCCGGTACCGACGTAGTCAACTCCACGGCTCGTCCCCGAAACCGTCCCGCCGGTGATAGTCACCGAACCGGATCCGTCGTAATACTCAATCGCCGTGTTGTCAGACCTGGTAGCCTCTACCGCCCCGCCGCTTATGCGCACCTCGCCGTCATCATTATAATGGCTGGCAATAGCTTTTGCCGAACCTGTCGCCCTGATATTTGCTTTGCTATCTATCGATACGCCGCCAGACAGATATATAACGCCGGAGGAGGAGGTACTCGATGATGTAAGCCTCCCCGTAAGGGTAACCGGCCCCCATGCGGTGTTATCCGCAGCACCGTAAACGTTAAAGTTAATTGACGCCGTGCCTATGTCGAGAGTGGCCGTACCGTTCCCGAACTGTATGACGCACGGGTCTTCCGCGGCGTTGATTCTTATGTAGTCAATCACGCTTGAGATTGGCAGGTTGCCCGTCCCGACGATATTTCCGTTCAGCGTGGCGGTAAACGAGGTCCCGGTTCCGGTGATAACATACGTTTTCAGCGGGCCTATCCATACCGCCGCGAGATTGCCGTTTTTCGCCTCAAGCGAGCGGTACGGTTGGTCGTATAGTTTAAAGTTCGCGAGAAAGTCCGCCCCGCCCTCAACCGCCACCGCGTTGGCGGGATAGTTGTTTAACTCAAGCGTATAAACTCCCGCGGGGTTGAAAGTATTGTCCGCGCTCAATTTCCCGGGGCCGAATCTCATCCTGCCGGTAATGTTCGGCGAGCCGCCCAAAACTATCGCTCCGCCGGCCGCGTTGTAAACGGCATAGTACGCCGACGAAACGGCGCCGCCTTTAATGGTCACAGATCCGGCGGAAGCGTTGTAAATCATAAATCTGACTTTAGACGCCCCGTCAAGCACCGCGTTATCTATTATTACAGATACGTCGTCGTCCAAACGTATGACGCCCGAAACGGCGTCATTCGCGGACGTTAATTTCCCGGTAAGGGTAATCACGCCCCAAGCCGTTCCGTTTGCGCCGTTAAACAAGATTTGCGCCGCGCCTATGTCCAGAGCCGCGCCGTTTCCGAATTGAATGGCGCAGTACGCGCCGGCGGCGTTGGCTTTTATGGCGTCAATGACCTCTTGTATAGGCCGGTTGGCCGTCCCCACCGCGCCGCCGCCGTCCAACGCGGCGGTGAACGCGTTGCCGCTTCCGGTGATGATGTATTTAGGATAAGCGGTCTGCACAGCCAAAATATCGCTCTCTTTAGTTTTGAGCGCGTGGTAAATATGATTACCGTCAATTTCAAAATTTGATATGAAGCCCGCCCCGCCCGCTACCGCCACAAGCGGCGTGTCCACGTATGAATTCAGCGCGAGTTTATAGACTTTGGAGCCGGGGTTGAATTTTGCGCCCGCGCTGAGTTTTCCGACGCTGTATTTGAGTCTGCCGGTAATATTCGGGACGCTGTCCAAAATTACGGCGGCTGAAGGTTCGCTGTAAACGGCATAGCCCGGCGACGCCGCCGATACAGTCCCGCCCTTGATGGTTATCGGGATGGAGGAACCGTTGTAAACCGCGTTGCCGCCGGCCGTATTTTCCACCGTCCCGCCTATGATTTCAAGCGTTGCGCGGCCGCTATAAACAACGATCGTGCCGGATGTCAGATTTGTATTCGCCGATGTCAGTACCGCTTCGCCGGATACGATGACGACGGTTTTGCCTGAATAGTCGTCCGAGCCAGAGTACGCGGAAACCGCCGAACCCGTCGTCGCCGAAATATTGCCGCCTGATATAGCCGCCGTCATGTCGTTATTGTAGTTACCGCCGACGGAAACTCCTTGGCTTGTACCCGAAATCGTTCCGCCGGTAATGATCATCGAGTGACCGCTAACTCCCGTCCCATAGTTCTCTCCCGACGAGAAAATTTTACCGCCATTGATGATCACCGTGCCGCCGCTGGAACCGGAAATTCCATAGGATTGCCCGGAAATCGTGCCGCCGTTGACAATTATATCCCTCCCGCCGGAAATCCCATAGGATTGCCCGGAAATCGTGCCGTTGTTGACAGTCACCGGGCCTCTGCTGCTGATCCCGTAATAGTTCCCTGAAATCGTACCGTCATTGACAGTCACCGCGCCGTAGTGATCGCCGTTGTCATAGGTGTAATCAATGTAAATCCCGTAACTGTTCCCGGAAATCGTACCGCCGTTGACGGTCACCGCGCCGGAGTATCTGTTGTAAATCCCATAACTCCCGCGTCCGGAAACCGTCCCGCCGGAAACAATAACTTCGCCGTCGGAATAGTTGTAAATAGCATAGTACCCTGAAACCGTCCCGCCGGTAATAGTCAGCGCGCCTAAGGAATTGTTGTAAATAGCGTAGTTCCCGCTCCCCGAAACCGCCCCGCCGGAAATAGTGACATCGCCGTCGGAATAGTTGTAAATTCCGTAGGACCCTGAAACCGTCCCGCCGCTGATAGTCAGCGCGCCGGAGGATTTGTTGTAAACGCCGTAGTTCCCGCTCCCCGAAACCGTACCGCCGGAAATAGCGACATCGCCGCCGTCGGTATCGTTGTAAATTCCGTAGTACCCTGAAACCGTCCCCCCGGCGACGGTCACCGTGCCGCTTGAGGCGTTGTAGATCGCCGGATAGGACGACAACGCCTTGACCGTCCCTCCGGTAACAGTCACCGCGCCCGTGGAAATATTGTAAACCCCGTATGACCCGGAAACCGTCCCGTCGGCTATGGTCACTGTTCCCTCGGAGTTGTTGTAAATCGCGTACGCGCCGTATCCGGATCCGCTCGCCGAAAGTTCCATCTCGCTTACTATCGACGCGCCGTTTTTAAGATGCACGGTGCCGGTATCATAGGAGTCATAACTGCTATAACCGTATAACTTTCCGGTAAGCGTAACCGTCCCCCAATCATCGCCGTTCGGTCCGCCGTCAAACACGATTTGCGCGGCGCCTATGTCAAGTCTGGCTGTGCCGTCTCCGAATTGGATGACGCAAGGTTGTTTGCCGGCGCTGATTTTTATGGCGTTAATCACCTCTTGTATAGGCAGTCCGGCCGTTCCCGCCGTGATTCCGCCGCTAGTTGCGGTAAACGCCCCGCCGCTTCCGGTAACGATATATTCGAGTCTCTGCGTTTTCAATCTTACCGCGATATTGCCGCCGGCGGGGACGAGTTCGCGGGCAGGCTGGTTGTGGAGTTTAAAGTTGTTAATATCGGTATAGCCGGTTACCGCCGTCAAGTCGCCGGCGGCGTACGTTTTCAACGCAATCGTATAGACCGCCGCCGCGGGACTGAAAGTAGGGCCTACGCCCAATTTTCCCGCGTCGAACATTATTATGCCTGTAACGTTCGGGCGGCCGTCCAAAACAACCGCTCCGGTAGAGGCGTTGTAGAGCGCGTAGCCCGCTCCGGCCGCCGAAAGCGTGCAGTCGTAGATTCTTACCGTGCTTTCGTAAGCGTTGTAAACGGCGTTTCCTCCGGCGTACGTATTTGCCACGCCGCCGCCGCCGGTTATGGTCAGGTCGCCGTTACTATATTCGCCCAAGTAAATCGTACCGCCGGTATTGGACGGATTCTCCGACGTGACCCGCGCCGCTCCCGACACGGTGACGTTGGATGAATGAGTGCAATAAACCGCTCTGCCGGTCGTCGCCGAGACCGTCCCGCCGCTGATGTTCACTACCCCGTCGACGCTGTACACCGCGGAGCCGGTCGTCGCCGAGACCGTCCCGCCGCTGATGTTCACCGTTCCGCCCCCGTTGTTGTAAACCGCGCTGCCGTCGTCAGAACTAGTCGACACCGTCCCGCCGCTTATGCCGACCGTTCCGTTGGACGTGTTTTGAATAGCGGTACGCGACGACGCGATCTCCGCTTTGCTGTCTATTGACACGCCGTTGCTCAGAACTATCCGGCCTGTTCCCGCTAATTTCCCTCTTAGCGTGATCACGCCCCAATCTTTTCGGCTCGTACCGCCGTTAAACTCAATATCAATCACCGCGTCGAGCGCGGCCGTACCGTCTCCGAACTGGATGGTACACGGATTTTCGGCAGCGCGGACTTTGATCGAGTCAATCACCACTTGGATCGGCTTGTCCGGTTTCCCCACCGTGGTTGTGTTGATTGAGGCGGTAAACATATCGCCGCTTCCGGTAATGACGTATGTGTCTGTCGGCGCGCCCGCCCACTTCGCGACAATATCGACGCCGCTTGTCTCAAGCGTACGGTTGGGCTGGTTGAGGAGTTTAAATTTGCCGAGATGGGCGGCCCCGCCCGCTACCGCTACCGCGACGGCGGGGTACGATTGCAACTCAAGCGTATAGACCGCCGAGGCGGGCGGAGCGAAAGCGCCGTCCGCGCTCAGTTTTTCCGCGTTGAACTTAATTATACCCGTAACGGTCGGACTGCCGCCCAAAACGATAGTAGCGTCGTACTTGTTGTAAACCGCGTAGTCGTTAGCCGACGCGGCTTTTACCGTTCCGCCGGAGATTATTACCCCGCCGTAGGAGGCATTGTAGATAACGTTGCCGGACGCGGCGGTATTTTCCACCGTGCCGCCCGTTATTTCCAGCGCTACGTTTGTCGCCGTACCGTTGTTTAAATAAATCGCGCCTTGATAGGCCGATACGCTTTCCGATGTTAATATCGCCGTTCCCGACACGGTAATTTTGCCGGTGGAATTGTTATAAACCGCGCTGCCCGCCTTAGCCTTTACCGTCCCGCCTGAGATGTTCACCGTGCCGGTAGAACTATTTTGAATCCCGGTCGACCCCGAAATTGTCCCGCCGGAAATCGTCACCGCGCCCGATGAAGCGTTGTAGATCGCCTGATATGACGACGACGTGATAGTCCCGCCGGAGATATTTACAGAACCGGCGGATTTGTTGTAAACCCCGCGTGCCGTCGAAATTGTCCCGCCGGAGATATTTACGGAACCTGTATAGTTGTTGTAAACTCCGTATTCCGTCCCCGAAATTGTCCCGCCGGAGATCTTCGCCACGCCGTTGGTATCGTTGTAGATCGAGTAGGTTCCTTCTGACGTAATTTCCGCCTTGCTGTCTATAGACGCGCCGTTGAACACCCGTATAGGTATGCCGCTATAATTCGACTTCAGTTTTCCCGTAAGCGTAACCTGTCCCCAACCGGGCGAACCGCCGCCGTCAAACGTAATTTTCGACGTACCCTGCGCCGCGCTTACGTCAAGCGCGGTTATACCGTCTCCGAACTGTATGGTACACGGGCTTCCGGCGGCGTTAGTCTTAATGGCGTTAATAGCGGCTTGGATCATCACCCCAGACGCCCCCACCGTGTTCACGCCCGACACGACGGTAAACGACGCGCCGCTTCCGATAATGACATACTCCAGCGCCGCCGCCGCCGCCGCAATTATATTATTACCGCTTACCTCAAGTTTGCGGTTGCTCTGGTTATCGAGTTCAAAATTGCCGAGATAATTCGCTCCGTCCGTTACCGCCACAGCGTTGTCGGGATAAGAATTTAACGCGAGCGTATAGATTTTCGCACCGGGCAAGAAGGTGCCGTTCACGCTCAGTCTTCCCGCGTTAACCCCTATTTTGCCGGTGATACTAGGGCTTCCGCCCAAAATGACCGCGCCGGAAGAGGCGTTGGAGATCGCGTAGCCGTAGTTCTCTACTTTAACAACCGCGTCTCCGCCGACGGTCACGGTACCGGTAGACCCGTTGTAAACCGCGCTGCCCCATTTTGCCGAGACCGTCCCGCCGATGATGGTCACCGCGTACGCGGAAGCGTTATAAACGGCGCGGGCGTTATCGTTCACCGCCGTGTTCTCTACCGTTCCGCCGGTAATTTCAAGCCGTTCGGGGAAGCCGCCGCTTGCACTTGCCAAAACGATTGTACCTGAGGTTATATTCTCAGATGTTACTTTTGCCGTTCCCGACACGGTGATTTTACCGGCGCTACTGTTGTAAACCGCGTAGCCCTCCGTCGCCGAGACCGTTCCGCCGGAGATGTTCACTGTTCCGGTGGAATTGTTGAAAACCGCGTATGTCGTCGTCGCCGAGACCGTCCCGCCCGATATGTTCACCGTTCCGGTGCTATAGTTGTAAACCGCCCGGCTCGTCGTCGTCGAGACCGTACCGCCGGAGATATTCACTGTGCCGGTGGAGGTGTTGTAAACAGTGTAGCCCGTCGTCGCCGAGACCGTCCCGCCGGAGATGCTAACCGTGCCGGTGGAATTGTGGTAAATCATGTAGCCGGATGAGGTCGCCGTGAGTTCGGCCTTGCTGTCTATAGACGCGCCGTTGATCACTCGTATGATGCCCGATGTAGAAGTATTCGATGACGTCAATTTCCCAGTAAGTGTAATCAATCCCCATGTCGGCGTACCGCTGCCGCTAAATTCGATACTTGCCGCGCCTATATCAAGAATGTCCGTCCCGTTCCCGAATTTAATGGTACACGGGCTTTCCCAAGCGTTGACCTTAATCGAGTCAATTACTCTTTGGATTGCCGTACCCGGCGTTCCGATCGTCTGCCCGTCCGACACGGCGGTGAACGCGTTACCGGAGCCGGTAATGATATATTCCAACATAGACGACATTAATACCATCACGACATCGCCGTTACTCTCAGCGAGCATACGGTTGTGTGAATTAGAGAGCGTGAAATTCGCGGCAAACGCCCCGCCGCCGACTACCGCCACCGCGTTGGGCGGATACGTGGTTAACAAAAGCGTATAGATACGGTCTGCCGCCGGATTGAACGCGCCGCCCGCCCTCAATTTTCCTACATCAGACCTAATTATGCCGGTAACGGCCGGGTTGCCGTCCAAAACAATCGAACCGGCGGCGGCGTTATAAACGGCGTAACCCGTCGTCGGCGCGGAGAGCGTCGTCGCCGTGCCGGAAATAGTCACAGTACCGGCGGCATTGTTGTAAACAGCGTAACCGGCATCCGCCGTCGCTTGCACCGTTCCGCCGGAGATAGTTACCGCGCCGGTGGATTGGTTGTGAATCGCCCTGCCGGTCGTCGCCGAGACTGTACCGTCTGAGACGATTACCGCGCCGGTGGAGGTGTTGTAAACCGCTCTGCCGTTCGCGGCGGTGTTCTCCACAATGCCGCCGGAAATTTCAAGCCGTTCGGCAACCGCCGTACCGCTACTTGCCAAGTGAATTGTGCCTTGATCGGCTGTTACATTTTCCGATGTTACTTTTGCCGTTCCGGACACAGTGATTTTGCCGGTGCTATTGTTGTAAACCGCCCTGCCCGTCGTCGCCGAAACCGTCCCGCCGGAGATGGTTACCGCGCCGGTGGAACTGTGGTTGATTACAGTACCTGACGCGGTCGCCGTGAGTTCAGCCTTGCTGTCTATCGATGTACCGTTGCTCACTGTTATGATATTACCGTTATACGCCGACGTCAGTTTCCCGGTGAGGGTAATCAGTCCCCATGTCGGCGTACCGCTACCGTTAAATTCGATACTTGCCGTGCCTATGTTGAGCGCGTCCGTATTGTCCCCGAATTGGATTGTACACGGACTTCCCAAAGCGTCGGCTTTAATAGCGTTAATCACCGTTTGGATTCCAGTACCAGCCGTTCCCACCGTCCTTCCGTATGACGTGGCGGTAAACGCCGTACCTGAACCGGTGATAACGTACTCCAACGACGACGACGCTAAAGCAACCACCGCATCCTTGCCGTCACTGCTTGCTACGAGAATACGGCCGGGTTGGTCGTATATCTTAAAATTCGCGGCAAACGCCCCGCCGCCGGTTACAATCACCTTGTCGATCGGATACGACGGAGTTGACAAGAGGAGCGTATAGATATGGCCCGGCGTCGGATCGAACGCGTCGCCCAAAGTCAATTTACCTAACTCAAACCTGATTATACCCGCAACGGCCGGGTCGCCGTCAAGAACTATGGAGCCGTTATTGTTGTTGTAAACTGCGTAGCTCGTCGCAGGCACGGAGAGCGTCGCCGTGCCGGAAACAGTCACCTTGGCGGCGGCATTGTTGTAAACAGCGTAACTGCCATCCGCCGTTGCCTGTACCGTTCCGCCGGAGATAGTTACCGCGCCTGTGGATTGGTTGTGAATCGCCCGGCCGGTCGTCGCCGAGACTGTACCGTCTGAGATCGTCACCGCACCGGTGTTATTGTTGTAAATCGCATATCCGGTGGTCGCCGAGACTGTTCCGTCTGAGACGATTACCGTACCGGTATAGGCGTTGTAAACCGCATATCCGGTGGTCGCAGAGACCGTTCCGTTGGAAATAGTCACTACGCCGGTGGACTGGTTATGAACCGCCCGGCCTGTAGTCGCCGAAACTGTCCCGCCGGAGATGGTCAACGCCCCGGTGCTGTTGTTGTAAACCGTGTAACCGTCCGCCGCCGTCGCCCGAACCGTACCGTTGAAGATGGTTACAGTACCGGTGGAAGTGTTGTAAATGGCGCGTGCATTGGAGTTTGCCGCCGTGTTTTCTACCGTGCCGCCCGTTATTTCAAGCCTGTCTCCCCCAGTACCGCCTGTCAAAAAAATCGTACCTTGACTGCTGTTGACGTTTTCTGACGTCACTTTCGTATTGCCCGACACGGTAATTTTACCGGCGTTGTTGTTGTAAATAGCGACACCGGTCGCCGCCGAGACCGTACCGCCGGAAATGGTTATCGTACCGGTGGAATAGTTGTTGATCGCCCTGCTGTTATTGCCTGTTGTAACCGAAACCGTCCCGTTTGAGATGGTTACCTCACCTGTGGATTGGTTGTGAACCGCATAGCCACCGGCTTCCGTTGCACGTACCGTCCCGCCGGTGATGTCCACGGTTCCGGTAGAATTGTTGTAAACCGCATAGCCGGTAGTCGCCGAAACCGTCCCGCCGGTGATAGTTACCGTACCGGCGGAAGAAGCGTTGTGAACCGCCCTACCGTTAGTCGTTGATACCGTCCCGCCGGAGATAGTCGTCGTTCCGGTGGAATTGTGGTAAATCAGGTAACCCGACGTGTTCGCCGTAAGTTCCGCTTTGCTGTCTATCGACACGCCGCCGTTCACTTGTATAATGCCCGTTGTGGTATTGGAATTCGACGATATCAGTTTACCCGTAAGTGTGATCTTCCCCCATGCACCGTCGAAACTGAAATTCATCGAACCTATATCAAGTATATCAGTACCGCTCCCGAATTGTATGGTACAGTTGTCTCCGTTAGCATCGTTTCTAATGGCATTGATCACACTTGTCATTGTTGATTGGTTGACCGCTCCCGCCACCGCAGTCGCGCCGAATGTAGCGGTAAACTGCGCGTTGCTTCCGGGGTTGTTTCCGGTAATGACATACACATCCTGAGCGCCCGCCCATCCTACCACAAGATTGCCGCCGCTGGCCGTAAGCGTGCGGTTCGGTTGGTTGTATAGGGCGAAGTTTGCGCTATATAATCCAATATCCGCTACCGCCACCGCGTCGGCAGTGTACGAAATTAACGCGAGCGTATAGACCTGCGATGGATTAAAGGTAGTGCTGTTCAGGCTCAATTTTCCCGAACTATACCTTATTATACCCTTAACGGTCGGGCTACCGCCAAGAACTACAGAACCGGTGGAATTGTTGTAAACCGCGTATGTCGTCGCCCCCATCGTCGAGACCGTACCGCCGGAGACGGTCACAGTCCCGGTTGAATTGTTGTAGACCGCCCTGCCGTTTGCGTCGGTGTTTTCCACCGTACCGTCAGTTATGTTAAGGCTGCCAGCGGCCAAGTAAACAGTACCGTTGGTCACGTTCGCCGACGTGATTTGCGCCAATCCCGATATGTTGACCACGCCGGACGCGTTGTTATTTAAAACAGCGTTGCCGGATGCCGACGATACCGTTCCGCCGCTGATGTTCATCTTACCGCTGGAAGAGTTGAAAGCCGCAACGCCGGTCGGCGCCGAGACCGTACCGCCGGAGATTGTTACAGTACCGGAGGAATTATTGTAAATAGCGCGGCCACTGTTGCCTGCCGCCGTGTTTTGTACCGTGCCGCCGGTCATGTTAAGGCTGCCGTTGTTCAGATGAACAGTACCTTGGTTGGAATTTGTACTCACCGATGTGATTTGCGCCGATCCTGATATATTGATCACGCCGGAAGCGTTATTATTGTAGACCGCGTATCCGGTGGTCGCCGAGACCGTCCCGCCGGAGATGGTTATAGTACCGCCGACATCGTTATAAACAGCGCTGCTCGTTGTCGCCGATATTGTTCCGCCTAAGATGGTTATCGTACCGGTCGAATTGTTGGAAACCGCCCTGCCCGTCGTAGCCGAGACCGTCCCGCCGGAGATAATCACTGCTCCGGTAGAACTGTTGTAAATCGCTCTGGCGGTCGAGTTACTCCCGCTGTTCCCGATATACGCTTCGCTTTCGATGGAAGCGCCGTTCGACAGAAGTATTGTGCCTTGGTTTTGTGTGGTATTAGATGAGGTTATCTTTCCGGTGAGTGTAATCAGCCCCCAAGCAGGCGTACCGCTACCGTCAAAATTGATGCTTTCCGTGCCGATGTCAAGCGCGTCCGTCCCGTCCCCGAACTGGATGGTACACGGATCCCCGCCGGCATCAGCCTTAATGGAGCTAACAATATTTTGGATCGACGCCCCCGGCGCTCCCACCGTCGAGCCATCGTCCTTCAGAGCGGAGAATGAGCTTCCTGAGCCGGAAATGACGTAGGTATCAGCCTCCGCCATTCGCGGCGCCCCCATCGCCGCGACCGTCGCCGCAGTAGCCAACCACAGTGTCAGCCTATGTTTTTTAAGCACTTACGCTCCCTACAGCGTGTTGTATTTTCAATTAAAATCAAAGTCTTTAAAATCTTTTAAAATCAAATGCTTTAAAGTCTTTTTTAGACGGAAGGCTTCGCCTTCCATAGATAAATCGGGGGCTAAACCCCCGATTTTCAGTCAAAACCAACGTCAAAATCAAAAACTAAACCTCGAATCGCATTGTTTTGACTTTGATTGAATATGCGGGGTTTAGCCCCGCATATATCTATGAAGCCGAAGGCTTCGTCTAAAAAAGATTTAAAAGATTTTAATGTTTTGGGACTTCGTCTTAATATATCCTATTTTTCGCTATTTTAGTATAGTATACTACCTTTTTGGTAAAAAAGCAACAAAAAAAATGCTTTTTTTGTATTTTTGCGTTTTTTAGGGGTTTTTAGGGTGATTCGGGTGGGATAGCTGGCGTCAAAAACCGTCTTTGGGGCGGGTGCCGGAGGGGTGGTTTCGGCATGGAGGGTTTGAGTGAGGAAGATAAAAAATATTTGACATTCGACGCGGAAAGCAGTATATTAGATAAATAGAGGGGGTAGAGGCTTTGGAGCTTAGACGAATAGATGGCGTGTGGAGCGCTTTAGAAAACTTGGAGGCGATAAACCCTAATTACGGGACTGGAGCCACGGCGCTTACCACTAATTGTGGAAATTGTACGATTGCTAATGAATTGCGCCATCAGGGCTATGACGTAGTGGCGCTACCAAATTTAACAGGCAAAGGACTGTCTATTGATAAATTGGCCGATATGTTTGACGGGGCTACGGTACAAAATGCGTCGAGACTATCAACGACAGATGCACCAAGCGAAATGATACAGAAAGTTGAGCGAGATGTATTGGCGTGGGGTGAAGGCGCAAGAGGCGCGATTAGAGGCGAATGGGTATGGAACGATTACAAGGATCCAGGTCACCTTTTTTCTTTAAAAGTGCGTAACAACGCGGTTATGTATGATGACGGACAAATAGGCAAGGAAAATGTAAAGCATTTGGAGGTTATGAAGCCGCAATCTATACAGTACGTTAGGCTCGATAATACAAAGCCTAATGATAAAGTCTTAAACGCTGTAAAAAATAGGGGGACGTGATGATAACATTACAAGACGCGTATCTTAAAGCAAAAAAAGAGCGAGCGAAAGAAGGTTTTACACGTTTGAACTCATGCCGCGATTATGGCGATTTTTGGGGATTTATGTTCTTGCCGTCAGGAGAATACGGTGATGGTGTTGCGAAAATTACCGTAAACAAAAAAACAGGAAGAATCGACTATTTCAACGATATAATGGATTTAGACCTAGCCGAGAAGGCTATAAGAATACCCATTGAGCAGTTCGCCGAATACAACGTAGCGATCTAATTTTTGCGGATTTTGTAGTCGAAGCCTCAATACATATACCCCACCCCGAGGCTTGCTTGGAACATCAAATGGCCCTGCTGTCTGTCGAACTCTCTGAATCCGGCGGTCATTCTGAGGTCTATTGAGAAGTTTTTGTCTATTTGGAAGCCGCCGCCTAGGATAAAGCCGAAATCTACCGACGCTCTGTCCTTGAAGTTGCCGGTGGCCTGGTCTTCCCACTTGATCATCGCTTTGACTGGGATTTCCATTAGGATTCCGCCTTGTACGAAGAACAGGCTTCCGGGAACTTTCCAATGCACGAGTATGGGAAATGTAAGGGCGAATTCGCTTGTACTCACGACATCCGTGTTGACGGGTCTTCTGTAGGCGATATTTCCGCCCGCTTCGAGCGAGAAGTCTTCCGTGACGACGTAGGCGGCCGTTACGCCGAGTTCGAAACCGTGTCCCGCGCCCAATTTGTTGGCGTACTCGCGGGTGTTGATTTGGTGCCCGTCAAATTCGTTCATTTTAAGGGTCATATCGTTCACGTAGGAGTTGTTGTAGGCCACACGGCAGCCGAAGTTTATTTTCTTTCCCGGCGGGGGCGGCGGCGGGTAGTCGTCCGGCCACAGTAACGAGAGCATCGCGTAGACGACGTCGGCGGAGACGGTTCTGAGTTCGTCGAGAGTGTTTAGCTGGCTTTCGGAGACGCCGACGGCTATAACCTTGGCGGTTTCTACATCTAGTATGCGGGCCGATACCTGATTGGTTTTAAGCGCTTGGGTAATGTCCGCCACGCAGACGTATTGTATGCCGGATTGTTTCCCCAGCTTGCTTATTTGCGCGTCGTCTATCGCGCCGCTGCGTTGTTTCATCTGCTCTTTGTCTATTTCATCGAGAAAGGCCTCGGAGCGTTCTATCGCTATGAACCGGTTGCTTTTGATGAGCGCGTCCAGTATGTATGTGGAAAAGGCCTTGTTTTCGCCGTCGTCTTTGCCGCCGGTTATGTAGACGGCGATTTTGGGTTTGGCGGTATCGGCGGCGGAAGGATTGTCGTCGATTCCGGGGGCGGCGTTGACCTTTTCGACTATGGCTTTGTCGTCGTCGGCAATGCCGGCGCTGTCGGCCGCGGCTTGAGCTTTGGCCAAAGAGTCGGCGTCGGCGACGCCGTATACGGTTATGCTATCCGCCGCGGCTTTCCAAAACTCCTCTTGAGCGTGGAGCGCCGTGCTTGCCGATAACAACAAGATGATTGCCATGATTCTGTTCATTGTTTGTTTTCCGCTGTTCCTTAGTTACTGTAAAAGACACGTTTCAAATCGGCGCGTTTGCCGTTTATCTTTGTTTCCACTATGTACCGTCCCGCCGGGGTGCCGGTTAGAGAAAAATCGGCCTGGCCAGTCGCGGCGTGACGCGCGGCGGTTCTGCCTCTCATATCAATTAACCTTACTTGCACGGCTGAATTCGCCGGGGCGTATACGCTGAGCGTTCTGCCGTGAATTTTTACAAGCGGCTTTGCCGCCGACGGCGCTGAATCGAGTTTACGCTTCGGCATGGGCGAATAGGCGGCGCCGGAAGACGCTAAAGACGGGTAATCCAGGCCGTCCTCCCCTATAGTCCAAACGAAAACGGCACCCGAGGCGTTTTTGCCGATACTCCAATCCGCGTATGTGGACAGCATTTTCATAAACTCCGTGGATTTTCCGATTGCGCCCGCGTCGCCGTTTACGCCGGATGTTCCTATGTCGTAGTAGCATCCCCGTATTTCACGCTCGGCCATGCAATCGGCGCAAGATCCGGCAAACCCGCCTATATCGCGGCTTCCGGTTACTTTTCCCGACGAATAACTCTGGAAAACAGCGCCGCGCAAGACCGCGCCTATTAAACCGCCCGCCGAGCGGCTCGCCGATACGGACGCTTTCGAGTAGCAGAAATCTACCACGGAACCTTTGACTTGCCCGATAAGCCCGCCGACGTTCGCTTCGCCGCCGACCGCCCCCATCAACAAACCGCATTTAGCCACATACGTATTTTCGCAGTAGCCTATGAGACCGCCGATATTATCCTTGCCGGAAATAGATACGTCTCTTAAACGGATGTCGCGGATTGTCGCGTTTTTTACATATCCGAACAATCCGCAAAAAGAGCTGCTCAGGCGATTGATTTTGAAACCGCTTATTGTGTTCCCGTTGCCGTTAAACGTGCCTGTAAACGGATTGCTTTCCGAACCTATAGGCTCAAAATCCACATCGCTAGGAACGCTAATACTCCTCGTCAATCTGTAATCGGCGCTTAGGGGGAACTGCGGCGACGTCCCGATCTTGCGAAGATCATCTAAGGAGGATACGCGTATGACGCCGCTATCCTCGATCTTGCGGAATCCGGCCATGACCACTATGGCGCCCGGATCGCTGTCTTTGCGGACTATGCTGCCGACGCCGTCGTTCCACCCGAAAAAGCTATAGCCTGGGTCAGGCACAACCACGATGTCGGAACCGACCGCGTCGACATCCGAATGCGCGTGCACGTTGCCGGAAATGCCGTATATTCTGAGCGATCCGCCGCCGTCGCTGTCGCCGGGGGTTGTGTAACCGTGTATATTGGGGTTGCTCCCGTCGTCACGTACGAAAAACGCGGCGTGATTCATGTTGCTGTGAGCCTTATCTATCCGTTTGGGCTTTTCCCAGCCGTCCGCCCAAATGTAAAACCGGTATCCCGTATCCGCAACCGCCTCAACCTCAATCCCGTACTCCCCCGCCACCACTCTCACGCTGTAGGTGCCCGATTCTATTGCGGAGTTAGGCCCGCTTATCCTGATTTTCCCGTGACTGCCGGCGGTATAGGTAAGCGTTTTGGTCTCCACGTCCGGCAGCAGAGCAAACTCGGCGGCAAACATCGTGTCCGCCGTAACCATATCGCTGCGGACGGGATTGGCATTGCCGTCGTTCCATCGTACAAAGTAATAGTTCGCGTTGGGAACGGCCCTCACCTCAAAACCGACCGATCCGTCGCCCAGCGCCATAATGCACCTGTCAACTTTGTCTTGAGCGCCTTTTACCTCCAACTTGCCGTTGTAATCGGCCTTGTATGTTAAGGTGAATGTGGGAATATCTTTCAGGAGCGGATAATAGGAGCTGTCCGACATGACCCACGTGCTGTCAAAATCCCACGCTTTGAATATGCTGTCGCTCGCCATAATCGCGGTGGTCGTCCCCTCGCCGCCGGCTGAAACGATTATGCCGGAGGTGTTGATGTTCCAGTAGCACTCTTTTATATCGGCCTCTTTTATCAATTTACCCGCGTTTGAACCGGTAGTCGACCTGCCGGCGTTGTTCCAAGCGGCGTTTGAACCGCCGAAATCGTAGCCTACAAGCCCGCCCACAACGCTCTTCTTGCCCGTCCCTATCACCATTCCGGCGGCGAAGCACATATTGATAGAGCCGCCGAACGCGTAACCGACGAGGCCGCCGACGTAGTTATCCCCGCTCACCGCCCCCACCGCGTAGCTTTCGGAGATTTCGGATGTCAAAAAGCCCACCAACCCGCCCACGTGCGCCTTCCCGTTTACCGTAGCCCCGGAAAAACTCGCCGCGATGCGCCCGCCGTTGACCCCCACAAGCCCGCCGACGTTGCCCTCCCTCTCCTTTATAGACGCTTGCACGAAACCGGCGGAGTAGCATCCCCTTATCACCCCGTCGCTGCCGCCGGCCAACGCGCCCACCGCGTAACGGCCTATAATCGAATCGGCGACGACGCTGAGGTTCTTCACCGTGGCGCTTTCACCTAGAAATCCGAACATACCGACGTGGTTGGCGTCGGGGCGGTTGATGTAGAGGCCGCTCACCTTAAACCCGTTGCCGTAAAACGTACCGGTAAAGGGAGCCTTGTCGCTTCCGATGGGCTTGAAACCCTCCCTGCGGTTCATCAAACGGCTAGCGGACGCGTCAATGTCACGCGTGAGTTCGTAGTCGCCGCTCAAAGGCCAATCGGGCCAATCGCTTGAACCGACTTTCACGAGGTCGTCAAACGAGGACACCTCGATAACCGCGCCGCTTATCCGCAACGCAAAAGCCGTAAATATGAGGATACAGCATACCGCGCATACCCTGAAACCGTACTTGGCCATCACAAAAGCTCCTTCATTTGAACCGAACCCGATTGTCGCCACCGTGTTAATTCCCTGTTCCTTATAATACTATTTGGTAATATGAAACGCAAATTTTTTTTTCAATATCGTTATTTCGAAAAATTCTTTGACCTATCCCCTCTTTTCCACAAAAACACCTCGCAACACAAGACCAACCCCAACAGAATCCACAGCCGGTACGACCAAACGTTGTTTGAAAGGTTGCCCATCCGCTCTAAGAAATCCCCGGCTTCAAAATAATATATGCCCTCCGCCCTCCCCAAATCCGGCTGCCGAAATACCATCTCGCTCTCAATAGGATGCGCGGAGACCGCAATATTCGCCGCCTCCCCCGTAGACGATACCAGCGAGTAGACGCCCGGCCTGTCAACCCGTACGTTGGGCTGGCTCGACCACGTGGCCGCGATCTTGCCGTCCATGCCGTACAGCGTCCCGGTGCGGCCGCCGCCCAAGAACGGGTTGCGCACCGCGTAACCGGCGTACCAGCGCTCCTCCGCCTGCCCGTGACCCAAGATGGCGCGGCGGCCCAGGCGGTCTATGAAGGGCACGAAAAAGCCCGTCTCGCATAGGTTGTTGGACTGGGTCACGCCTATCGGGGTGGATATTATCAGCAACTCAGAGCTTTTACGGGACACCAAGGAGACTAGCGCCGGCGAACCGCCCAACCGCGCAAGCGTGCTTCCGGCGAGCGGCGAGACGTAACTGTAAACACGCGCGTTTTTGCTTGACATGGCGGGGAAACCGCGCCACATAGCCGAGTTCGTGTCCGTCAAAACCGGATTCAAGCCGCTTTCCGCCTTGTTCGCCTTCTGCGCGGCGCCCAGTATCCCGGCGCTGCGTAAAAACGACCTGCCGAAATCGTCCTCGCGCTCCGGGTCTAAAGCGACGATAACCCCCTTGTCGCCCCCGCCGCCGGTTATGAACGACTCCAGCACCCTTGAACGCCCGTTAAACCCGTTTATTATCACAAGATTAGCCGCGTTTATATCCTCGTACGATAACTCGTTACCCTCTTTCAACGTGACGGCGTTCCAAAACGTCGGCCCCGAAGCTTTCAGCGCCGCGCCGATCACCCTGTTGCGCCGTACGTCGCCCGCTATAAGCGCCTCTCTATGCTGATCCGCCGACAGCGTGAAGTAATCCCTGTTGTCGAACGGCAGCGGGTCATTGACATGGAGTTCCGCCTTCCCCCACGCGCCGTCCTTAGCGGGCGGCAGGTCGAAGGACACGGCAACGGAGTCGCCCGCTTTGCAGGAGACGCTCCTCTGCCCTATCCGAAGCTCGCCGACGGTCAGTTCAACGTAGGTGGAGTCCAATGCTGCTCCGGCCGCGTGGACGACCGCCGAGAGACCGCCGCCGCTCAGCGCCCCGCCGCGTACTCTTATTGAATAATTGTACGGATTGGCCGCCGCCAGGGAAACGTAAATGATCTTCCTGTTATCGCCCGCTAATCTATGAGAGACTGAATCAAAAGCGTCAACCGTGCCCCTCTGAAAATCGCTGAGCGCCACGAGCACGGAGGGCCGGGAGGAATGTTCGGTCAGCGCTGTAAACGCGTCGGCGACCTCGCCGAGGTTGATCGGGCCGAAGCGTCCGGAAAACTCCTGCCCGTCCTTATCAACATCAACATCAGCAGTTGCCGGTGATCTTTTATCAATTGCCGGAACAAAGCGCCCGCTCCCGTGGTCAAAGCTGTAACGCTCCGCGGAGGGCGGCAGCGTTGCAATCAACGAATCAACGATAATCTCCGCCCTGCGCCCGGCCGACACCCCGCCAATCGTGTATTCCATGCTGACCGAGGGGTCGATCCACGTGCAGACAGCGGTATTCGGGCCGCTGAGGGCCACAAGCGGGCTGCTCTTGTCGTACAACCCGGCGAAGACAAGCGCCAGCGCCGCGACCAAGAGCAAACGCGCCAAGAGCAGAAGTATGTCGATCAGCTTCTTAACACGCGACTTGCTAACAGCCGAGGCCGGAAAAAAGCGCAGCGTGGAGAGTTCCATACGCTTTATGACCCTGCGCCTGAAGAAGTGCAGGAACAGTATCACCGACAGGAACCCGAGCGCCCATAAATAGGCCGGTTGGAAGAAGGAGAGCGCGCTCAAAAAAGCCTCCTCCTCTTGTCTATGACGCGCATAAGCGACTTGTGAAACGGCTCGTCGGTGGACACCTCCTCAAAATCGACCTTCAGTTCGCGGCAGATAGTGGTTAGCGCCGAGCGGTGTTCAGCCATGCCGCTGTTGAAATACTCCGACGCCGTCCGCGAGTCTATTGTTATCTCCCGCCCCGTCTCCAAGTCCTTAAGCCGGTAGTCAGACCTCCCGTCAAAATTCAACTCAAACGGATCGGCGATTGCTATGGCCAAGATGTCCTGCCGCTTAAAACGCAGGTGCCTAAGCCCCATCGCGATAGACTCCGGGTCGTCCAAGAAGTCGGAGATCACAACGCAAAGCCCCCGCTTCCCGAGCATAGCCGCCGCGGAATTGATCACCGCGCCGCACCGCGTTTTTCGCTCAGCCACGGACGACTCCAAGTACGAGATGATGTTTTTGAGCTGCAGATTGGTGGACTTCGGCGGCATATAAAAGCGTATCTCCTCGTCAAAAGCGACAATCCCCGCCGCGTCCTTCTGGCGGACGAGTATCCAGGCGATGGAGGCGGCCAGCGTCCGGGCGTAGTCGAACTTAGTGACCGCCCCGCTGCCGAACCCCATAGAGGCGCTCTTGTCGAGCAATATGTGCGCGGAGAGGTTGGTCTCGTCCTCGTAAAGCCGGACGAAGGCCTTGTCGGATTTTGCGTACTTTCGCCAATCGACCTTGCGCGCCGGTTCGCCCGCAAGGTACGGGCGGTACTCCAAGAACTCGGAGGAGAAGCCGTGGAACGGGCTTTTGTGCAACCCGGCGATGGTTCCCTCGACGATCATCTTGGCCCGAAGCGTCAGGTTGCGGATCGGGGCTACGTGTTCGGGGCGGAGGACGGAGAATTTGTTCATTGTCGTTATTGATTAAAGAAGTTCGGAATCAATTTTTGCGCCGCATCTTGTTGGCTGCTGCTATGAATAAACCGCTCTTCGGAATTGTTCCACGTTGATGTTAAGGTGCCGCCTTCTTGGAAAGCGCCCACATCTTTTTTGGCTGCCGCCACACACGCAGACGCATCGTCGCTGACAGTGTAATCAAACCACTCACTCGACGGGGCGGTGAAAGATAAATTATCTTTGGTGACGTTCTCAACACCCGCTTCGTTGACGATAGCGCGGAACAGCGACTCATACGTCGCAAGAGTTTTCGCCGCCTCTTTCATTTCCGCCGCCGCCTTAGCGTCGCTTATCTTCGCCGTTTTT
>Ga0268262_10000384_pt1 | contig 59063 bp, 92 predicted proteins | sample TergutNc150P3_FD_190354 | JGI IMG/M metagenome (GOLD analysis project Ga0268262, IMG submission 190354) | Nasutitermes corniger P3 segment gut microbial community from laboratory colony in Florida, USA - Nc150 P3 (SPAdes) (version 2) | ecosystem: Host-associated > Arthropoda: Insects >... | reverse complement strand
TTGTTACCGCATGTATTCCCTTCTATTTTGCTTTGGCCATTATTAACAAGAATCCCGTTATTGTTGGCGCTATTATAGCTGCCTTTGTTCCCGTCGATTTGCAGGCACGCAATTTTGCAGTCCGATGCGGTAACATATACAAGCCCATAGCTGCCGCTGGACTCGTTGTACATCCTCTTTAATATCGTACTCGCGCCCATGCCCTCGATTGTAACGTTGGCTTTGCTGACGTTTACCCTCCCGCTAAGGTTGTACGTGCCTTCGCGTATTATTATTTTGCCGCCGCCAGCGGGGAGCGCCGCTATGGCGTTATTAATAGGGGTCTGGTCTGCCGACCCGGCGCAGAGGTAGTCGCAGTCTGCCAGCGTATGCCCCGCGCCTGCGTTGCCGACGACGAGGGTCGCGGCCTTGCTGTTGTTTTTTATTACAGGGTTAAGCAAAACCCAGCTCGCCCCGTCAAACAAAAACCAATGCACCGCCGCGCCCATAACCCCCGAAACCGGGGCCGCGCCAGTCCTGAAATCTTTTATCGCGGCAGCGCCGGTTGAATTGACGTTAAGCGTAGGCGATGCCGCAGTGTTGGCGTTGTCAAATTTAATGCCTACGACCGCGCCGTTGCTCCTCGCGAAACCCGCCAGAACCCCGACCTTGGCGGCGGTCGCCGCGGCCGTGGAACACGTGCCGTAGCCTTTGCCGTTAAAAAGGCTTTTCAAATTATTGCGCATCACTTGCAATATCGAAGACACAGTCCTTTCGCCCGCCACGGGCAAGGCGTCCGTGCCGGCTTCGTCCGCCAAAACGGCTGTGCCGCTATTGCCGCTGCCGGAGGCCAAGGCGTTGATGTCTTGCCATTGGAGTTCCTGGTCACTAAGGATCTCGGCTATCTCGCCGGCTATTTCTTCCTGCGCGGTTTCAAACGCCTGTTTAAGGAACAGCGTCCTATCCGCAAGCTGGTTTGCTTGTTCGTTTGCTAAGCCGCCTGGGCCGCCTGTAGCTTTTTCGCCGTGCTGTATTTCGCGTATTTGTTCTACCCATTGGGCTACCTCTTGTAAAAATGCCATTTTTATTCTCCTTGATGATTACTAAAGGCTAACAACCCATTCGCCTTCGATTGATATGTCCGATTCCTTATAAAGCGGCCTCTCCCGCGTCCTCCTGGCAAAGAGCGAACCGTCATCCGTGACAAGCCCGAACTCGCTAATAGCCATCCCGTTCGCTTCGGATTCGAGCAGCTCCCATAAAAACCTCACAAAGTGCCTTGCCTGGCCTACCCCAGGGTATTCATGGCCTTTAATCGCTATAGGGAACGGGCCGGTTATTTCCGTGTTGCCCGAGGATAGCCCGCCCCTGTTTGTGCCGATCTCTATGTGGTTTATTGCCAGCCCCGCTATATCGCTTTCGGCGTCTTCCAGCAAGTCGCCTGCGATAATCCGGATCATCTTAAAGCGCATTGCGTCCATTATGAGGTTGCTGTCTTCAAAGCGCTCTATAGGCGCTTTGTTCCTGTACACCGTGTATGACAGCTTGCCGTGCAGCTGCAAGCCTTCGCCTAACGCTAATCCTCCCATTCCAAAGCCCTCCCATATGATTTTGCCCCGTCATAGCTGTCTATGCCGTATGTAAAGCAGTCCTGGTATACCTTGATTTTCAAATCGTCGAAAAACCTGGGCCCGTAATATTTTGTCCCGTCGTAGCAGTCCACGCCGTACGTAAAGCAGTCGTCAAATTCGTCTTGCAGCTGTTCGCGGAGCGCATACGGGGCAGGCTCCAAATCTTGGAGGGACATTTCGTCGAGGAACCTAAGCAGTTCCTGCGTGTCGTAGCCGATGCCGGCGCCGATTATTTGGGACAAATATTTGTTAAAGTCTATTTGATCGTTTTCCCCGTCGTGCAGGATCGTTATCCCCGCAGGGTAATTCGGCCGCAGGCGCACTACCTCGCTGGAGTAAATAAATTTAATAATTTTAATAATGTCAGGCACGGAGCAGTCCGTCGTGTCTAGCAGTATTTGCAAGCGTATTAGCAGCCGGTAAAGCTCGTCTTCGTTCCCGTCCCTGGGAACGTCTTTAAGCTTCCCAAGCCTGTCGAGCAGTATCCCTTTCGCCTTGTCGAGGTCGTACTGATCCGACATCCTGTCCAGGCAGCGGTCCAATTCCTCGAGCTGCCCGTCGTCAAAAGACACCAGTTTTTTTAGCTCGCCCCTCGCCATGTACTGCGGGTAGAAAGGGGGCTTGTTGTATTTGCTAAAGCCTACCGGGTCAAACTTCATGGCTGCACCGCTTCTTCCGGCTCTTCCGGCTCAGCGCTATTGGCTTCTGCCTTTTCTTCTACCGCTATCCTCGATTTGTCTATTACCGCTATTTCCCTTTCGCTTACCGCGATGTTTTGCATGGCGTATTCCCCTGCATTGGGCGGATCTAAATTTTCAGTAACGGCGGCCAAAACTTTTACCCTGCCGACGCCCGGCACGCTTTGGCAAGGCGCAAGGAGCCGCTGGTAGAAGAATTTCCTCCCGACTCCCAATTTCGTTTTGCCCCACGCGGCAACATAATCCTTCATTAGCTCGGCGCCGTTGCGGGGGAAGTCTATTTCATCGTCGCGTTCAAAAATAAGCCTGAGCCATAAATAGCGGTTCACCGGCCGGGTAAAGCCTATGTCCCAATCCGTGCCCTGGCTGTCCTTAATAGATTTAACCGTATTCCCGAACGGCTCTATCCCGGCAGGGCCTTTTTCAAGGATCGCTTCTGCGATTTCTTCGTCTACCCCGCCGACAACGACAGTTTCATAGCTTCTCGGAGGCCGGCCTTTGACGACTGCCATCTTCCTGTTGGAATAGACTTTGCAGTACAGCACGCCCGGCAGCAATTCGACGGCATTTTGGATCGCAAGCTCGTTGGCAGAAGCCTGTTTCTGGCGGTTTGCCTTTGCAAGCCGCAGCCCCGTATCGCCCTCCGCTTCCCTGCCCGTTATCCCGGTCGCGTAATTTACAACCCTATCGAGCCCTGAAACGTTTGCGACGATTTTATTGAGGGTGCCAATGCCGCAATAAATTGGCCCGGCAACAGTAGCTTTGTACACGCCGTAGGCTCCAAGGGATGCTATTTCAATATTTGGATCGTCGCACGACAATGCAAACGGGACTATCCCGCCTTTAGACCGGATCTCTGCGCTTCCGCTGCCCTTGCCTTCCGCGGCAAATACCCCTGGGAAAACTGCCTCAAGCCTTTCGCAGATTCCCTGCTGGATTCCTTCTTTTGATTCGCCTTCTTCGGCAGCATAGGAAACAATGTGGCCGTCAATCGCGATGGCATAAGCGCCGGCTTCGGCTTCCTTTATTTTCATGGCGAACCCAAGCAGCTTGTCCCGCTTTATTAATGTGGTTTTCTGCAAAGCGAACAATTCGCCGTTGTCTGTTTTTGCAAGGTGCCCAGCGATTACTGGCGTTCCTTCCTTGCCCCATAGCGCGGCAAATACCCTAGTCGCTTCGGCTGCCTTACGCTTTACGTTGACAAGGTCGGCAAGGCGGTCAAGGTAAACGCCGGAAGCCGAATCGACATCGCCGGCCGCCCACAAGCCTTCCATCATTTCCCAGAGCTGGGCAAGCTTAATTGCCTGGTTTCCTATATACGCGCCTTCAGGGGTTTCTTTGGACGTGCTTATCTCGTAGCCGAAAGCGGCTTTCCATGCTTCCCTTTCTTCTTCGAGTATTGCCTGGAATGTCTTTGGTACAAACCCGCTTTCGGTAAGGCCGTACTTCATTATGCTGCCGCTCCAATCGGCCAATTATTTACGGGCCAGTAGCTGTCAAGCTGCCCGGCTTTTGTGTCAAGCGCAAACGAGACTTCCAAAAGCCTTTCGCCCTTGTCGTAGCGCGGCGTAAATTCTATTATGTTCTTCACTTCTTCTATGCTTATAAGCTTCGCCCTGATTGCCGATTCCAAAATTGCCCTATGCTCTGATTTTTTTATTTTGCCCTGGATATAAGGCAGCCCCATTCCCGGATCCATAAACCATTCGCCTAAAAACAAAGACAGCTCGTGCCGCACTTTTTGTGCGATGAATTCCAGCTCGCTTTTCGTGTACCGCATATGCCCGTTTTCGCGGACAAAATTAGCGGTATATGGGTCAATGGCTATGCTTTTCATTTTTACCCCGCTAACACATCGCCGCTTGTGGTTATAATTACCCCGATTCCGCCAGGGTATTCGACAAGATCGCCAAGCCGCGCTATACCCATGCCGTTTGCGGTAACAGAGAGGGAAGCAGTAACTATTATCCCCTTACCGCAATGCGGGCAGTTGTGGATAGCAAGATCGCCCAGCCGCGCTACACCCACGCCGTTTGCGATAACGTCTGGACTGCCAGTTATTATTGTGCCTGATACTTTATGCGGACAGCATGGTGCCCCGTGACTGCATATGCCTTCGTGTTTATCGCCTATCCGTGCTTCTCCCGGCATTTAACCTCCTAATTGTGCGGCACAGTTGCGCCTGTGCTTCTATTGGTCCCGCCAGCGTCTGTTGAGATGTCGCCGCCTGCTCGCCTCTTAATGCCGTCGCGCACGCTTTCGTTCAGCGACCCTGACCTGACATTCATTTCCTCGTCAACGATAACGCTATATTTTCCTGTCTCAAGCGTCGTAACGCCGTCGTCCATTTTAAATAGCGATTTGCCGTTAAACATCTTTATCAATTTTTCTGTCATCAAAGCTATGTTGTGTTCCGTTGTTAGCTCAATTTTGTCATCTTCCATTAAGGCTTTGCATTTATCTTTGTATTTCAGTTCGATTTTGTCGTCGTCGCCGATGATATGCCAAATAAACTCGCCGTCCCAGTTCGTGCGGTGCTTTATTACAAGCCCCTGCTCTTTGATGCAAATGAATTCCTTCGGCTGCAGCCCTGGGGTGGCATAGCAATCCATCAAGGAGAACCTGCGCGGGTCCGCATCCTCTACGCCGGCCCCGCCGCTGTCGCGCCAGGCATCCGTAGCCCTCTCGCAGACCTTTACATCGACTTCGTCGCCCGGCTCAAGCGGCAAATGCACGGTGTATTTTTTCGTCCCGAAATAGCGTATCGGGACGTCGTTGAGGATCGGGAAATCCATAAACTTGCCGCCCGGCATTTTCCGCTTCAGGTACGGCTGTATCCTTGCCCTGCGCGTGTCGGGGTTGTATTCCACAACCGTTCCCGGAAAGCTGGTATGGAGGTTTGCCAGGTTATACTCGATTGACTCGCGCAAGAGCTGGGCTAAAGCATCTACGCTCATGCCGCCTCCGCTTCAATGTCTATCCTGAATTCGCCGTCCCAATTGTCTCCGGAGAAAACTGCTTTCTGGACAATTACCTCTCCGTTCAAGGTAGACGATTCGACCTTGCAAGCCGCTCCCGGCAGGAGCTGAGGGAACAGCATTGCCGAAAACTTCCAAAGGTTCGTTGCGTCGGCTTCTACGTCGTCGTCCGACTGCTTGTCCGATACAGGCTCTGGGGTGGTAAGCAGGCCAGTCTTCGGGGTCAAGAGCAGCCCTGTCCTGTCCGCGGCTTCCCCCGGCTTTATGATGTAAAGCATCTGGTTCTGGACAGTATAAGCAAGCCCATACCGGTTAAGGAGCTCAAGCAGGCCGTCGCCGGCCATCCCGATAAACGTATGGCCATGGTCGTAAACTGCCCCGGCAGGGATATTTTCTGTCCCCTTGTACGGCAAGCCAATGGCATCGAGGAAAGCCTGAGCCACTGTTAACGCTGTCGTGCCAACAGCGAAAGAAACGGAAACCTGGCCGGACATAACCGAAGTCCTGCCGTCAAAGACTTCCAGCTCGGTAACAAAGTCTGGGCCGTCCCTCCTCCTATGGCCCTTAACCACGTCGCCGAAGAAAATCGCCGCGACGGTTTCGTCTTTGTACCCTGCCTTAAGCGTTATATGGTTGCCGGCGACGCAGGCTTTTTTGGACGTATCTTCCGAGAGGTTCCAGATTTGGATTTTAGAGCTGTTGGGGTCGACGGAGCTTGTTTTCTCTATCTGGAAAGCAATTTTCAGATCCTTGATTGCAAAGCCCGTGCCGCCTTTGGGGCCGACAACTACTTCGACTACCCTACTGAACGCCATTATTCCTCCCCAAAAACCGTGTAGGTCAATATAAATTTCGTGCCAAGGTTATGGCGCGTAATTTCCGCGCTGCTTTGCCCCTCTGCGTCGATCACCCAAAGCTCCCCGGGCGGAAGCTCGGGGACCGAAGCCCTGTACTTTGCCAATAAAAAAATCCCCTGGACAAGCCTGACCCCTGCCAAAAGCAGCTTGTCGTTATGATCCGAGACAGCCATAAACCAGGCTTCCTGCAAAGAGTTGTATGATATATATAGCCCGTACCGCTTCCCTGAGAGGTCAACCTTAGCCTCCCAGCGCGGCGCTTTGCCTGCGAAAACAGGGACCGCGATGCTTTCCATGGTTTTCATTGCGGGTACGGCACCCCCCATTTCTCTTGGTAGTCCTCTGCGTTCGCCCTGCCTGCCTGAACGGCGCACCTCCATTCTTCTTTAGCCCTTTGGCTTGCCGGATCCGTTTTGGATGTGCCAACGGTCCCCTGGTTTGCCGTGCCGGCCACTTGGTCTCCGGCCGGCGTGTTCGGCGCCGCGGTGATTGTGGTGGTTTCGCTCTTTACGACCTTCACGCGCTTGAACGTCATGTCAAAATGCAGGTCAGCGCCGGTTTCTACGTTGCGTGGAATTTCAAATTTAGTAATAACCATCGAAGGGAACGTGCCAAGCCCCGTTACCACCGCAATAGGCTGCCGATCCCTTTTAAGGCGCAGCAGCTCGTTGTACTTCTGGAGAACCCTGGCCTTCGGATCTTCTTTGGGAATGTCGGCATCCGATTCAGGCACCGGGCCTTCCCATGCCGCCATTTTTGCCATGCCTATAAAGGCTTGGATGGATATTTCGTCCACTTCCTCTACTACGTGGTCGCTGACAATGCAGCCGTCTTCTAGCGGGAACTCTGTAACCGTGTTCCCGTACGAGTAATGCTCGTCCAGCATAACGTCTATCTCAAAGCCGCCAATGCTTTTCGGGGTTTTTTGGTAGGAGAAAGATACGACGCCCATCACCGCCTCCTCGCTTCCGGGGACGGGATGGTGCTGCGGGCCCCGCCAATCGCGCTTGCCCACGAGCTTTGGACCGCCTGATCGACCTGGCGCGAGATCGCCTGGGCCTGCTCGGAGGAAGTGCCGGCCGGGACGTTGACGGTAATCTGCGAATTGGCATTGACAGAATTTGTCGATCCGCCTGTATTGTAGGTATGGTACGATGACGCGGCCGATGTTGCGGCCGCCATAGCCAGCCCTCCCATTGGCGCCGCGGCGCCGCTTTTGTTCCCAGGGCTTTCCCTGCCGGTGCCGTCGCCGCCAGCGAAAAAATTCACGACGCCTTTGCCTATGCCGCCGAAGAATGTTTTTACTTTTTCAAAGCCGTCCCTGATTGCGCCGATGAAGCCGAAGAATTTCTCCCTTATTTTATCGAAGAGGCCGAAGAAAGCGTCCTTAATGTACTCCAGGGCTTCCGAAGGGCCTTGCTTGAGCGCTTCCCATAAGCCTGCAAAGAAACCGATTATGCCTTTCCAGGCATTCTTAACGCTTTCCACCGCGCCAAAGAAAATATCCTTAATGCCGTTCCAAATTGCCGAGGCAATGTTTTTTATGCCTTCCCAAATCGCGGAAATAAACCCCACGAACTCTTCCCAATCGGCCTTCGTGCCTTCAATGGCATTGCTAAAAACAGAGCGGAAGAAATTGCCAACCGCTGCGAAAAAGTTTTTTATCCCTTCCCACAAGCCCATGAAGAAATTTTTGAACTCATTCCATTTTTCTTTGATTTTATTTGCAACAGCAAATACCGCGTCTTTTATTTTATCCCAATGCTTGATTGCAAGGCGCACTATAGCCATTACGATACCGGCAATCGGGAAGAGGACTGTCAAAACAATGTTAACTATGTTTAAGAGGTTCGATTTTACAAATTCAACTGCTTTGCTAAAAAATGATTTAATCCCGTTCCATATTCCTTTGAAAAAATCGCCCACGGCGGAGAAAGCTTTCTTTATTGCGGGCCCTACTTTATCCCAGTTTTTGACCAAGAGAACGATTACAGCAATGAGGGCAATAATGGCAATGATAATTATTGCAATGGGGTTTGCCGACATTACGGCATTAAAGGCTGCCTGCACTTTTGCCGCAATCAAAGTAGCGGCGGCTTTTATCTTAAGCGCTGCGGCATGGGCCAATTCCGCTACCTTCGTTTTCGCAGTCTGCAATGCCAAAAGAACCTGCGCCAGCCTGTTTTTATTGGCCGCAGCGGTAGCGAGATCTACTTTCCCTGTCAACAAATTGAATGTCCCTGCCAATGCGTTTATGGCTTTTTGGCCAACGCCTGCGGCTCGGAAAGACATAGCCATTTGCAGCATGTTTCCGGAAAAGAGCGCCGATATGCCGCTTCCTATATTCATGACGGCATTGAACCCCGCAATAGCCCCTTTGCCGATGGCAATAGCAGTGTTCACGCCTTTTACCGCTACAGCTATTCCGAGGATAGGGCCAAGTATCACTCCTATAAATTTTCCAAGACCGCTGAACACAGGCGCAAGTCCATTCACTATTGGGATTAATTTCTCGACAGTTTTCGCCATGAACCCAAAAACGCTTTTGATAATTGGCTTCAGGGATTCCAATACCGGCTTAACAAAAGCCTGTATCGGCTTAAAGGCTACAAGAATGAGCTGCGCCAGATTCATCCAATATGGCGCGGCGCTTTGGACGACGCTCTTAAAGAAATCAAACACATCTTTGGCTATGGCTTTTATCGGGGCAAAGGCGCTGCCGAACTTCTTCATCCGCATTTGCAGGACCTCGAAGAAAATTATTACCTGGTATATTACATGAATAAGAAACTCGAAAGCGTTTTGCCCAAAGTTTGCCAGCCCAGACTGCCCGAGCTTTACCAGGTCTGTTATGTAGCGTATCAGCCCGACAAGCTTCGGTATTACGCCCGTGCCAATAGCGTCCCGCAAATTGTCGATTGTGCTTTTCAGGATTTTCAATGCGCCGCCAAGAGTATTTGCCTGCTTCTCGGCGTTCCCGAAAAACCTCCCTCCCTCCGCAGTCGCGCCCTGCATGGCTTTTGTCAATTCGTTGAACCCAATCTTCCCGGCTGCGATTTTGGCAGTGAGCTGCTCCGCAGTCATGCCCAAGCCCTGCGCCATGTCCTGCACGCCGAACCCTGCGTTCGCAAGCTGGCGCAGCGTGGCTTCGTTGACCTTCCCTGTTGTCGATACTCGGGTCAAAATATTTCCCAGCGCGCTGAAATTTTCGGCGCTTCCGTTTGCGACGTCCCCAAGGACATCTATCATCCGCGAAGTGTCTTCCGCGCCCATGCCGACCGTGCGGAGCTGCTTGTATGTGCTGACAAGCGTCCCCGTACCAAAGAGCGCGTCTGCTTTTTTGTCCCGGAGGTTTGCCAGGGCATCAGCGGCAGCTTCGGCGCTGCCTGCAAAGGCTTCCATCTGGGTGCGGTAGGCTTCCATTTCGACCGTGGCTTCGATAACGTTTTTGCTTATCCAGCCTACCGCGACCGCCGCCAGGCCGGCAGCAACTTTGTAAGCCGTGCCGATCCCCCTGGCAGCTTTCGCAAGGGAGACGCTCTTTTCTTTGGTTTGGTCTATCTGCCTGTCGTACTGCTTCTGGGGCCCGTCTTCGAGCTTGAACCCCAGCAGCGTTATAAGATCACGGACTACCACTTCCCATTCCCTTTGCTTTTAATTCCCTGGCTTCCAGGGCATCCCAAGCTGTTTTCCAGCTCTCGTGCATATCCAGCACTGCGTTTGCTTTAAGCAGGTCCTCGTAAGTCCATTCTTCCCTCAGCTCTCTGAGGGAGATTCCTTTTTCGAGGCAAAGCCGCCAGATTAAATATTCTTCCTCAACTTCTGGGCTTAATTCTCCGATGTCTCCGATCTGCTTAAGCCGCTTGCCGAGGGATGCTCGTCCTTCGCGGATGAGGCTATTTTCTTTATCCTCTCTCCAATAAGGGGAGCCGCCTTCGATAAAAAATCCGGGTAGTTGGCCTCCAGCACCAACAGCATGACCGGGTAAACCGAAAACAGCCGCCCTTCGAAAACTATGTCCATCGAGGTTTCGAAAGCATCGTCGGTGAAGAAGAACGTTTTTGTTTCGCCGTTAAGCTTCATGTACGCGGTAACGTTCCTGAACATCCTCCTGATCAGGGCTTCGAAATCGTCTTCGCCAAGCACTCCCATAAGCTTTTCGATTGACTTCGAAAGGACGCCGCCGTCCAGCTTTATATTGGCAAACCCTTTCTCCGGGATCCCGTCTTTCAGGACGCCGAGGAACTGCCCGATTGCAGGGCCAAGCTTTCCAGCAAGGAAAGCCTTGAGCCTTAAGCCCTCGGTAGACCGGAACGGCGCGACCGAGAACCTTATGCCGTCGATTACTTTTTCTTTTACTGCCATTAGTTGCTCCCTTACGGCAGGACGCCGGCGCGCTCGTCTTTGGCGATCTGGGCGGTGTCTATGACCCACTGGCGGTCGGTTTCGTCAGCGCCGTACTCCCAGGGGATGTCCCCGAGGACCCTCGCGTGCTGCCAGAAATGCTTCGACGTGCCGTTCAGGTCCGTAATGGATAGCGGCAAAATGGCTTTGCCGGTTATTTTGTCGGTGTTCCTGACGCTCGAGAGGTAGGCGTTGCCCGTGCTTGACTGCTTCAGGACAAGCGTCACTTTGTGCGTGTTGTTGTTGCTCTTAGACCACGACACTTCGCCGTCTGCGCCGGTTTTTTTCTTAAACCCCTCTGGATCGCTCGCTTCAATTTTGACAACCGACCCCTCGGCATAGCCGTCGATGGGGACGCCGCCAAAAGTCACAATTACTTTCTTAAAATCGTATGTGGTGGGTACAAGGTTAGCCATGGCTCCTCCTTAGAGCATTACGTTTCCGCGGATGCGGGTGGTATTGATGGCGCCCTGGACCGGCGCGTCAAAGTCCAGCAATGTCAAATTGCGGTTTGCCCTCTCGTCTTCGGGGACGTCTAGCCTGTCAGGCTTGCTGATCTCGTAGCTCTCAAGCAGCTCCGCAATGGTTACCCCTTCTTCCAGCGAGTCGGTAAGAGCGTCGGCCACAATGGTGATGCCCCTGTTGTTGAACGGCACCTTCTTGTTTTTCTTGAAGGCGGTAAGCACTTTGTTCTGTATCCGCGCCTTTAGCCAGTCGCAGCCGTGGATGATGTCGATGTACTCGCCCGAGCCAACCTTGCCCCAGAAAGTCATCGGCACGTCCGCGACCGTGCAGTAAAGCAATGCCCTCTTCGCGGTGGCGGTCTCAAACTGCCCGGTATCGACTTCGTATGTCGGGACTGCGTTCAAGTCCTTGAACATCCAGTTCACAGAGCCTGGCTGGTAGGTAAGCAGCTTCGAAAACAAAGCCACTGCCGGCATTGGGTCGCTTTCCTTGATTTTCCCGTCAGTGCCAGGGGCGCAATCCGGGTGCGGGAAGCAGAACGTGTAGTTCAGGTTCATGAGCTTGTTCCACGACGCGAAATCGCCGGTCTCTTCGTCGAAAACGGCCGGGTCGCCGGTTTCTGCCCCGTAGAGCTTCTGGTTAGCCTCTGCCCACAAAGCGACTTGCTGCTGCTCAAGCATTGCCCTTGCGGACGTCGTTACAGCATAAAAGCCGTTGTTTTCCTTTTTAATTGCAGACAGCGCGGCGCCCCAGCTTGCATCGGCCGGCAGCTTTGCGCCGACGTACATCTTCCTGATCCGCGGGGACTGGCTGAACTGCTTAATGGCAGCGCGGTACGGGACGGAATCCTCGTCCAGCCCTGCGCTGATCAGCTCTTCAGGGTCGCCGATAACCAGGACGCGCTTGGCAGCAAATTTAGTCCCCGCTACGTCAAACTCGCCAACGAAAAGGTGCTCAGAAAAACTTTTCATGGACGGCACTGTGGTTTGCCGGTTTATTACAACGTCGACAATCCGATCGATAAGATCAGCCATATTAATTTTCCTCCTTCAAGCTTGTTATTTTTATTTTCTTCATCGGAAGCCCGCTCGGCGTAATTTCCGCCGACTCGATCCAGCCGATGCGCTCTTTTGTTTCCCGCATATAGGAAACAAAAAAATCAAAGTGCGCGGAAAATTCGGTTTCTGTTCCGCGCGCAGCCGGGTTTTCTGTAACGTCAAGGGCCTGCGGAATCACCAAACCCTTTTCGGCCAGCATCTCCATGTACTTGTCTTTCCAGATGGACTCCTTTATGGCCTCCAGGAGATCCAATGCGCCCTCGCCGAAGCCGTACATCGTCAGTGCCCGGCGCACAGACCTCGCAATCGACTGCTCGCCGTTTTCATCGACAGGGCTGTAGTTAGGCGTTCCCGGAGTGCTGGTCCCGGTAAACTCCAGGGAGACAAATGGCGGCGGAGGCCGCGGCCCGTCCCCGTGATCCCAAATTACAGGGTCTGTCCTGCCTTCGTCAAAAACAGCGGCGCCAACCCAATCGTAAATTGCGTCGGAGATGCGGTCCCGCTCGCCGATCACCGCTCGCCTTCCTTTTCCCTAGTGGCAACTAATTCCCAGTGATCCAGCATGGGGCACAGATCCGTTTTCCATTTCCTTGCCGCTTGCACTTCATAGCAGCGGCCTTCCCAAATAATTAAATCGCCGCAAACCTGCTTTTCGGAATCGGCAGGGGTGAATCCCATCCCTATGGGCGCAAACACCAAGATTGTTTCGCTTGATCGCTTGCCTTCCGGCAGCAGCTCCATCGTTTTTCCAGAAGCCGGCTGAGCCGAGCCTTTGAATAAAATGTCTTCAGCATCGTCCCAGCGCCTTGCCCACTTGCCTTTTGCATAGCCCCCAGGCACAGACCTCTTTACGAGGTTTGTTGTCATCAGCAAGCTCATTGGCCGCCCTTAACAACTTCGTACCGGACGTTTTTCCGCATGGTGCCTATGTCAATCAGCGGCCGGCTGCTTCCCTTGCGCTGTATCGTTTTAGTCGCGTTCGGCGTAAAATTGCCATTGCGGATATAGCGCTTAATTCCGTCTTGCGCGTATTGACCAAGGCGCTTTATGGCAGCATCCGCGCTAATCTTTCCTTCGGAAACCTGCTTAAAAAGCCTCTCCTGCGTGGCCTTTATTTTCTCCCTTTCATTATTAAGCCATCCGCGGATAAAAGGCCGGGGCGGGATAAACCACAGACCCCCGCCGTTCTCGCTGTACGGCGGCCCTGGGACGCCGTATTCGTTATAAGCGGCATACTGAGCAATAGGGACGCCATCGACTTCTCCTGCTCCCTCGACAATCCCGGCCTTAACAGCAAGCATTGACAGCGCTTCAATTTGCTTTACGATTTCCGCCATGCCCTTGTCGGTGTCTATGCACCCGCCGCCGTCGTTCACTTTTTAGTTTTTTCCATCTGCCTTTTTGATAGCCGCCAAAATTTCTTTGGCAGTTCCGTTTTCCGGGATGGCGATCTCTTTCTCCACTGCGTAAGCAACGAGCTGGTCTTTGGTCGCTCCTTCGAGAACGCTAGAAGGCTTTACGCCATCAATCACAAGATAACCCTTGAGGATTAAATCTTTCCCATAGAGATTGTTTATTATCTCTTTCTTCTCAGTTTCCGTAAGTTCCCCGCCAGTCGGGACAATCTTTACCTTGCCGACACATTGGACATTTTTAATTTTCGCCGTGTATTTCATCCTAAAATTCCTCCCGCTCGGTTGACGCCCATCCTGGGCATGCCTTTTTTTAGCTCTAAATACATCCTTCCGTATTTAGTGGTTGCCAGGTCTTCAAGGTCAGCCCTGCCTGCCGACTGCGCAAAAGAAACCGACAGGCCGCCTTCCGAGATTGACGACACTGGGGCGCCGCCGCCCAATTTCATGAGCTCATCGCTTCCTGCAATCCCGCCGCCAGCGCCGGAAGGATTCAGCACCGTGAAAATGTGGCACGCCCGATATGCCACAGCCTGATCGTATGCGTGCCTAAAAAAGCCCCGGTCAACCCTCTCGACCGCCATTCCCAGGTAAACCTGCAGGGATGGACTGCCGAATAACTCCGGGCAGATGGTCTTGATAATTGTCTCGGGACTTATTAGCATTGTTACTTTGCCTCAGCCTTTTTGATCTCGGCCAGGATTTCTTCGGCTGTGCCGGCAGGATTGATTTTGATTTCCTTTTCTGCGGCATACGCGACGAGCTCGTCTTTGGTCATGTCCTCAAGCGCCTGGTCATCGCTGGAAGCGGCGCCTGGCTTATACTTGGGGATTTCCATTTTGATCTCTTTCATCTTCTCGACAATGGCCAAGCGCACTTCTTCCCTGGTTTCCTCTTTATGCCATTTGGCCAACGTGTCAGGATTGACGCAGTTTTCAACGAGCTCAAGGGCTTCATTAATCGCTACTTCTTTGAGGTTGTGGGCTTTCTTGTCTCCAGATTTTTTCCTGCTTTTGTCTGCGTTTTTTTCGAGGGCTGAAATTTCTTTCCTCTTTATTTCCCGGCTGAGATGGGATTTCATAACATCCCATTCCTCGTCTGTTACTTCGTTGACGCCCGGAAGAAGCTGAACCTGGCTTCGGGAAAGGCTGTACTTTTTCTGGGCGTCATTTACCGGGATAAGGGGCACGCATTTTATGTGCTCTTGCTTGGGCTTATACTCGATCAGCATTTTGTATCCATCCTACAAAATAGAAATGCCCCCTCCATGCGAAGGGGGATTGGGGCCTTGCTTAAATTCCATCCGCGAAGCAGAAAGCCATCGGGTAGTAAACGAGCACGCCGGCAGTCCTGGAGTGGCAGGGGATGGTGTATTCCATGCCCTGCTGCATTGGGTCAAACTGCTCGTACGGCTGGGGAATCTCAAGGGTTATGTGAGGCTCGTCGAATTTCCCGAGAATTACCCGATCGGTTTTGCCTTCGCCAGCGCCGGCCAGCTCGGTCAGCCAGTCAATGCGCTTTATCGTCGGGTTGTTGTCCATGATGTACTTCATCAGGGTTATTGCGTTGTCCCCGAGGCGTTTGTTCGTCAAATGGTTGTACACGGACATAGGCAGTAGCAGGGTATCCGGCACTTCGCGCCCGTTGGTGGGGATCATTATGGCATCCGTGAGGATATTGATGTCCCTGAGGATTTGATCCACGCTTTTGTCTTTGAATCTGGTAGACCCGCCGACGCCATCAGCCGGCAGCGTTGTTTCGGTGATGCCCGGATAATGCAACAGCCCTTGTATGTTGTGTTCGGCGTCTCCCTTGAGCGCGATCTCGTTGATCTCTTCCTCGTGAGCCTGCCTGTTGGCAATCGCTTTACGGGTTTCAAGGTTCTGGCCAGTCATGGCGCCGGTCCGGATTTCCATGATGTTATACCCGAAGGACGCGCCGATGCTGTAAATCTTTACGGTTTCTTCCACGCCATAAATATCTGTCCTGGGGAAGTCGCGCGCGTAATCGCTGATGATCTTTGCGAAGCCTACTTTCGTGAAACGCCGGAACGTGATAGTCCGCGCTCCGGGCCCTGCGGTCGACACTATCGGCAGATACAGAAAAGCTTTCAGCTCTGCCGGCTTAGTGTCATAGGTTTGGCTTTTTATGTATTCCGCTTGCCTTGCAAAATAAACGGATTCCCCTCTATCAAGCCTAAAAGGATCCGGCCCACTGCTTACATTTATAGCCATCTTATACTCCTTACGTTGGGGTCTTGCCCCGGGGATTATTTCATACCCCTGAGTTCAATCAGGGCTAAATTGCCGTCAAAGCGGGCGCTCCGGAAGAAGCATCCGCAGTCATAATTGCTGCCAGCCACGTCCGTAAATTTCCCGGCATCCGCGCCGCTGAGAATTACATAGGCGGGCTTTTTATCATCCGGATTCGCATTGCTGGCAACCGGGACAAAAACCTTACCCCTGGTCTGCACTGGCACAGAAGTATTTTTGGTGTAGCAGCCTGTTTCCTTGCCCTCGGTTAATTGCATAAACCTGGCTACGCCCATAAACCGCGCCGACGTATAGGGAGAAGACGAGAAGGCTGCCTGGCTTGCGCCGCCAGTAACGGCGGCAGAAGCTGTGATGGTTACCCCGGGGCCTTGGAGAAGCACAGCCCTGGGAGACCCTTCTAAAAAGAAAGCGTCGATTCCCAAATCGCGGACTTCTTGGTTCAGGTCAATGGCGTTAACAATTTTCCGGATTGTAAATTCTGAGGATTCCTCAAAAGTTACTGCCTCTATTGCAATGCCGTTGACGGTTATGGCAATCGAATTGCCTGCTACAAGATCGGCGGCGGCGGTGAGGGATACTGCGCTGATGTGGGCGCCATAGCAAACCTTCTCGTCGCCTACCATGCCAAACACAGGATCGCCGGGGTAAATTTTTTCTCCGGCAGCCAGCGATTCTGTTTCGGCTTCGAGTCCGTAAAGCAGCCCGGCCAGGGCTTTCCCCGTATTTCCATAAAGGTTCATGGACATAAATTAACCCCCTACCTTTTCGCCCCTGCTGCGGGCGGCCATGCGATCGATCATCCCCTGCCGTTTGGCAACGGAATCATTGCGGCTTGACGAATTGCTTATCGCGGGCAGTCCGTCGCTAACGACTTTGCGGCTTTCGCCGTCTTCAAGCGCGTCGAGGTCTTCGACCACGGCGTCGAACCGGGCGTTGATGTAGACTTCATCCTTGCCGTCAAATTTGACGTTTGGATAAATAGTGGCGATGACTGCCTTTTTGATATCGATGTCGGTTTGGTCTGCCTTGACCTCGACATTGGCCCTGGCGGCGGCATCCAACAGCTTCATCCGGGCGTTAACCGCCTCGTTGATCTTCTTTGGATCTGCGGCCGCGTCTTTGGCCTCTTTTAATTCTTTCTCAGCCTTGTCGGCGCGGTCCTTAAAGGCGTCCCTTTCCCCCTCAAGGGTAGATATAGCCTTGCCTTGATCGGCCTTCAACTGCTTGAGTTCCGCTTCTGCTTTATCAGCGCGGGATTTATGCTCCTGGTATCCGACGACGAGCCTCTCCTCGCCTTCGTACTCCACGCCGTCCAGGTTGATTTTCTTCATTGCCATTTTCCCAACCTCCGGATTGGTTTTCGGGCTGCTGCCCGATTGTTCTAATATTTGGACAGCATCCGCGCTATCCATGCGAATCCTTGCGGCATCCCCGGCCCTGGCCCTATCCACTACTGCGCAGTGGTTGTACCGTATGTTCCGTTGGATTCCGTCATAGGCAATACCGCACCATGTCGCGCCGGGCGTTGCCGGCTCAAAATCGCATTCGTAGCCCATCGACAGGGCTACTTTTCCCGCTTCTACATCCGCAACTGTTGCTTTATCATTGATTGTCAAATCGATCGCCACATGGAAGCCGTCCGACCCGGACGAGCCGCGATCCTGTTCTTCCGGAAAGCGAACGCCGTAACTGTCTATCCAATCAGAAGGATTGTTCCCCAAGCTCCCAACCTGGTATACCTTCGCGTTTTCCGCAGTGATCTTTTCTTTGGGGTGGTCGTTGGCCATGGGCTTGAGCTTCATGCTGTCGAGGCTCTGCCTGGCGAAAACTTCCTCAGGCGGCCTCAGCTCCCTGCTGACCGTGCCGTCCGCATTGAGGTATGTAAATACGCCAACGCTGGTAACGATTGCGCGCCCCGTCAAAAACCCTTCTCCGGTTTTCGTGAAGGGCGTCGTCATCCACTTGCCGGGATCAAGGCTGTCTATGCGGTTTACTTTTTTCAATTCAGCCATGCACTTCTCCGTTTGGCCGGAAAATAAAAAAAGCCCGCAAAGATCGGGGGAGGGGAAAATACCTCTCCTGATCCTTACGGGCTTCCGCTTTTCGGTCAGCCAAAATATACTGTCTACTCTGGTTATAAGCCAGATATTACAAATCTGTCAAGCGGTTTTTATTCTTTTTTTTTGGCGGCGTCGCTCTCCAGCCATACGGTAATTACTTTTCTGCACGTTTTATATTCTTCATGTTTATCGAATGGGATAGTTTTGCAAAACTGCTCTATCAAACATTCATGGCAACCATCCCTGCTTTTTTCAATGTAGAAGGCGGCTTTTTCAACAGTTAGCTTTTCTCTCCATTTTTCAAAATTTGTCATTCCGCTTGCCAATCAATATTTGTCTTTCTGGTACTGTCCGGCCAGGGGGGATGTCGGCTGGGATTCCCTGTACCGTTCCCGCTTTTCGGTGATGATGTCCACCACCTTGTCGGATGGCTGCCCGGATATGGCGATGGTAATGCTGCCGTATTCTATTTCATGGGCAGCGAGTACAACTTCGTCTATTATTTCCTTGGTTAATTCCATGCTCCCTCCCCTTGAAGCATTTTTATTACAGGCAAGATTTCACGCTAAAACTTAACCCCGTTTTTTCGCGCCTGTTTCATATCTTTAAGAAACTTCTGATATGCGTCTATTGCGGATTGCGGAGCGCCCGGCTTAAGCCCCCGTTCTTCAAAAGTCGGGCCGGAGTCATCTTCGCCCAAATTGTCAGGAATATCGTTAAGCCAGTCAAAAAAACCGCTAATATCATACATATTACTTTAACTCCTTTTTCAAAAGACGCACAATCTCAAGGCTTAACGGCTTCGCATTATCCTTATTTCTAAATACATCGCTAAACGCTTCGGCTATCGTTTCGGCATCATTTTTGCCTGCATATTCTGATATTCCCCTTCTAGCATACACTACTTTTGTGCCTTTAGGGTACTCTTTTTTTACATTATTCCATGCTTCCGCAACAATCCTTTTTGCAGTCGAATTATCATTAAAGTCAATAGCAGCTTGAAACAGATAATCATTACTGGGATTATTTTTGGCAATAACGCCATGCGCAACATGACCTAATTCATGCACACCTGCATTTGTCCAATTCGTGCCTTCTGGATAGTATCCCTTGCTTAGGCCATAAGCATATATCTTTTTTGCCTCTTCAATATTGCTATAATAGCCTGGGTTAAAATAAATACAAATACTACCATCATCAAACATTCTGGAAGACATAATTCCGGCTTTGCTCTTGCCTATTCCAGCTATTTGCCCCTTGAGTTCTGGGTGTTCGCTTAATGCCTTATCCATAGCCTCAAATATCCCTTTTACTGCATCTGCATCCAAACCATCCAGATTAACAGCCTTTACACCCCACTCGTCGCTGGCATAGCTAGCCAAATCTTCCAAGGTCTGCGCCTTTGCTAACTTTTCTGAACCAGATAGCACTGCTTTTTCGCTACTTTGCAGGCCTTTATTGTTTTCATTTTCAGGTAGTTTTTCTACCAGCTTCTCATTAATTCCTTCCTGCTCGTCGATCTCCTTGTCCACTTCGTTCACCAGCTCTTCCCAGTACGATAAGGCCGTACATCTACAGGCGATGTCGTAGCCTGGGTGGAGCTGGCACCAGTCAGAGGGCCTGTCCTTCCATGTTTTCCCGCCGTCCTCGGAATAAACCGTGGGGTCGTCCCATTGGCAGACCTTGCCGTCCAGAACCTCATGGGAATCCCGGACCCGCTCATCCGCCGACGTTGACCATTCGTATAATTCCAGCCCGACCGCCGCCATCCGCGCCTGCGTTACCTGGCCGTTGAGCTTCCCTATTTGGTCCCGGGCAATTAGGTTTACTCTCCATGATTTTATTTTGTCATCGATTTTGCGTATTTCTTTGGCAAGCTGGCCAACCGACATTCCGTTTGTTACGGCTTGTTCAGCCGCTCGGTTCACGGCTTTTATATAATCGTCTCCGACATTCTGGATGAGCCTGTAATTCTCTTCCTGCCATGTCGCTTTAGCTTCAGGCCACCATGTTTCATAAACCGGAAACTCTACGCCCAGCTCCGCCCTGGCAGCCTTCGCCCATTGCTCGCTGTTGAATTTCGCCATCGATTCCGCGATGCTCCCCAGGCCGGCGTAAATAATCGGAGGCGCTTCCATTGTTCCGCTTTCGGTTATCGGCGGGAGGTAAGAGGTAAACCAGCCGTAAAGCGATTTTACCATTCGGCGGTACGACCCGCCCGGGATTTCGTCCTGCCTGATTAAAGAAGCCGAATCCCCGCGGAGAATCGCTTCCTGATTGTTTTTAAGGTATTCGTGGACGTAATCCATCATGGGCTTCAGCCATGCGCGGATGGCGGCGGCATACCGGCGTTCCGCCCCCCAGGGATAGAGCCAGCGCGGCGATTTCCGGGGCTTCCCCCGGGCAGCTCGGCCGAGCTTTTTCCGGCGCGCGAACAGGGCGGTTTTAAGGGCTTGCTTGGCAAAGGTCGGAATCATTTTTCTTTCAGGTTCAGGATACTTTCTACAAGGAGATCCATAAATTTGTCAACGTTTCCTGTCATTTCCACACTGGAAAGAATGGCCAGGAACACTTCCAGCCGCCTCCAGCATTCGCGGCTGATGAGAACCGCCCCCCCCCTCCTGCACCTCTATTCCTGTTATGCAAGTAACATCGGTTGCGGTGAAACCTTCTCTGAGAAGCTCTTCTTTGAGCTGCTTCTCGTTTTTTACTCCTTTTACTCCTGCCGGAACAATATACTCTGGTTTGGTAAGCAAAGCTTCAAATTTCATTTTTTAGCTCCTTTAGCCTTTCCTCAACATATTCTTTTCCCGGGGTAACTCTCTTGCACGTGCTTGGGAATTCCCGGCAAACCTTATATTCACATTCATAACACCAGAAGAAATCAATGAAGGTGTTTCTTAAAAGGGTTTTTATGTCATCGGAATACCCAAAGCGTTTCTGGTTTATTTCCAGCGACTTGAGAATATCTCCGTCGCTATGCCTCATCGAAGCGGCATACCAATCGCAGAGCATTTCAATCAAATCGACAAGATTCATGCCCAGGATGCCGTCCTTAAAATGTTCCGGGTGGTGCCTGTTTTCTTTGTAATGGTGTTCGAGTGCCGGACGCATTTCTGACAAACAGGATTTATATTCGTCGGAACCATAAGTCGTGTCCCTTAATTTGGGGGTAAACCTATCAAATGTTTCAAGCTCCGGGCTTTTCATTTTTGAAGCGTCATGCAAGTACATCCTATCTAGCAATCCTTTAATTATATCGCCAATAAAATCTTTCACCCTAAGAATATGTTCCCGCGTTTCTTGAATTGAAGAATACTCTTTTTCGTCCATAGCTTTGTTTCTCCTTTTCAGCTCCCGCAACAATGCTTATATTTTTTTCCGGAGCCGCAACCGCACGGATCATTACGCCCAACTTTGGGGCCGTTGCGGACAATGGTCTGAGGCTCTATCTGCCCGTCCTCGTAATACCAACGGCCGTCGCGCTTAATGAAATAGCCAATTTCATGGTGAACGTACCTGAGCCCTTTCTTTTCGTACAGCGCGTCAAATATTACAGTCCCGCCTTCGTCATCTTTGCCGCCGTCCCGCACTGTAATTATTTTCAAGCCCAGCCACTTAGATTTTTCGCTCCAGGCTTTTACCCCTTCGCGGTCTATTTTCTGTTCATTAAGGCAAGTGGCCATGATGTAGTCTATCGCATGAATGGCATAGGCCGTGTACCTGCTGCGCATCAAAGCTTCGGCGGTGGGCGCAGCCATTTTCCCGGTGATGTAAGGCTCGCAACATTCGCCGTAAGGCAAACCGGAACCGCAAGGACAGCTTTCCATTATTTCACTCCTTTGTTATTTTCCGGGGCCTGTTTGTTGTTTTTTTTGCCCTCTTTGTTAGCGGGATCGTCCTCAGCGTTAGAATCTTCGCCGCTTTCGTCTGGATTATCCCCGGTTTCGTTATCGTCCGGCAGCGTTTGCACTGGCGGCAACAGCTCACCTTCCGGCACCGGAATCTTGTCCAGGGTGTCGCCGAATTGCAAATAGCGCGCCTGGTACGGCTCCATGATTCCGGCGTTAATGTATGCCTGGTATGTCTGCGCCTTCACATGCTCGGTGTCGGCTTTTATTTTGTCTACCTCAGCCTGCTCTTTTTGGGAAAGCTGCTGCAATGCCTTCCACCTGACGTAGGGTTCGGGAAGGTTTTTCCATTTGGCAATAATCCGCACGAGGCGCAGCATGATCGGCCCCGCTTCAATGTTTTGCCTTGACCGTACCCTGTCGTAATAATTGTTTTTGTCGCTTTCGCCTGTCGAGTTCATTCCGGCAGGGGATATCCCAAACAGGCGCGTAAGCGGTATTCCCGTACATGCCGATACCAGCATGAAAAGCACATGCAGCACTTCGGGGATGCCAACAAAGCTCACATTATCCCTGACAATTTCGTCCTCTTTATCAAGGTACTCCGAATGGTAAACGCTACGCGACAAATCGCTTATCTTTACCAGATCCAATATCATTTTTTCGCCGCCAGTTTCGCTTAACATTTCATTAAGGCCTTGTATTTTCCTTGTAATCACGCTGAATTGGTTTAGCAAATGGCTTACGCTTCCTATAGAGGATCCGACTGATTTGAAATAATCATAAACATTTTGAATAACGCTCAATCCCCAATACCGCTGTTCGGCCGTATACCTTGTTGCGCCATCGGGTATTGGCTCGCCGTGTATTTCGATAACCCGCGAATAGTGGACCATGTTTTCTTCGCTGACGCCGCTGCCGTTCATCGATGGGGACTTAATCGGGTAAAACTCAGGCAACCCATACCGCGGCTTATAAGGATCAAGCTGCCAGGTAATTTTATGAAAAGTTATATCCGATCGGTCTACAACCCGAAGGTACTCAAGCCCATCTGTCCTAATGCTCTTTGGATTTAGGGGGGCCTCCAGTTTCCGGCCGTCCAGCGCTCCGATAACAATTACAGCACCGCCGTAAAGCCGCGCCCAGTAAAACGCCTTTTTAATTTTCGACAGCGCGTCTATGTTTTCAAAGATGGCGTCGTATTCGTCCGCAAGTTCCCTTGCCTTTATTTCGTCATCGTCCGGGAATTCGTATTCCCACCCTTCGCGGAACATATCGTCAGGTATTGCCTTAACGATGTTGGCGCCCAAACCGTCATCGATGAAAATATCCTCTAACTCATCGTCAGATAAAATGCCGCCAGTCCTGTTTTTGGTTTGCTTGCTTTGGTCCGCAATGGTACCCAGGCCAGTAAAGAAGTTATTCCAGCTGTCTAATATCATTCTTCCAAAACGCCGAACAATATTCTGCGCTGTCATCGCATCAGTTTGCATTATTCCCTCCCAGCCTTTCTTTCTCAGCCGCTTCTTTAATTCCCATAATGCCGCATGGCCCGCTTTCGCTCTCTTTAACAGGGCAGCGTATACAATCCTCAAAATTATTATCTTTAACACATTTCATGTGATCGAATGCCTTCGTTAATTCTTCCAATGCCATAAATCCGACTATTGTTTCTGATTCAATAATCAAAGGGCCTGAATAATATTCGCCATCAACAATTATATGGGGTCCCCTATTCCATATAATTTTTTTTACGTTATGCAAATTTACCGAACCATCTTCTCTTGTAACTTTCATCTTACCCCCATTCATACCTTGCCCGAGCCACAGCTCCCTTTGTAGTATATGCTTCCCTCAGCAGAGACGCGGCGCTGTCCGGGGCGTCGTCAGGTTCGTTGCCCTCTTTGTAGTCCGTTATCTGCAACATATATTCATCGTCAGATTCCGGCGCCCATTCTATGTTTTTCCAGAATTTGTATAGGTTGGTGCTGATCTTGAGGTGCTTATTCTGGGGCTCACTGTAAGATTTAATGTGTAAACCCATTGCCGTCAAGTCCCTGGCGCTCATTCCCTTGTCCGCATTGGTTTCTTCGTAAAGGTGTTTTACGCGGTACCTCTGGCAGAGCGTTTTAATTTTGCCATACCAATCCCTGACGTGCCCCGGATATGCGAAGCCCACGGCCTGATACACCGTATCATTCCCTTTCCCGCGAAGCGGCGCCATAATCGTCAAAGCGCAATAGTGGTCTCCGTCATATGCGGCGTCAAGGTGCGCCACGGCGTCCTTGACCGAAAAATCCCACCCCATGGAAATAAACGGATCCGAAAATAGAAGCGATTCGTCCTTTCCGATCTCCAGTTCATAGTTTATGGCAAAAAGAAAAGGCGTAGTCAGCAGCTTCTTTTTTTCCGCTTCCCCTTTCTCAAGGAAGTTATATTTACTGAGCGGGTATTTCAGTATTTCGCAGAAAGCGCCTATATCTTCCCACGCGTCCTCGCGGTGCCACGGGGTGCCGATCCATGTGCTGCCTTTCCCCGGGTCTATAATGTTCGCCGCTATTTCGTGAACCATCTCCTTAGTGCGCTCGCGCTCAGCGCGGCTTATCCTGTCTTTTACGGTGATGATGTCATCTGTCAGAACCTTGTCAAAGTGCGCCCCGGTTATAGATCCGTCTATTCCCAGCGGCGTGAGGTTGCCTTCCGGCGTCAGCGATTTTTTGAAATTCCAGTGATAGCGGCCATTGCGCTGCTTTGTAATTTTAGGCATCATGCCATGGGCATAGCGGAAAAGCTCTTTTATCTCCGGAAGGCACATCGCCGCGGCTATCGTGCTGGTAACATCGATGGCGGCGTTTGTATTTTTCCGGATTATTCCGATTCGGTCATCAGGGTGGAAAAGCATCCAGCGGATGGCGCCCACAACCAGGACGGATGTAGTTTTATACCCGCCCCGGAATGCCTGTAACGCCCGGGGTTCGTCGCTATCCCAACAGTGCTTTATCCAATTGCTATGTAGTGGGGTTAGTTTGTCCCGGCCTATGAACCAGCCTAGCTTATGCGGTTCTCTTGCAATTATACGTAAAAAATCATCGGAACAAAGCCGCTGCTTCCAGCCTTCATCCTTCATTCTTCCCCGTTCTCATCGTGCCTTTCTTTGCAATGACTTTTGGCTGTTTCTTTACCGATTCCTTTTTTGCGTCTTCAAAAATCCTATCCAGCCGTTCCTTTGCGGTATCAGATATAACGTCAGTAAATTTTACCTTATTGTTATTATTGACCGTCTCCCTCCAACCACAATGAGCCTTCATGTAAAAAATCATCATGGCCGGGTTTGCTTTACCCAGCTCTACGGCTTCTTCTTCTTTTTCTTCTTTTTTGTTGTTTCCCTTTTTGCTTTGTTTCTGTTTTGGCTTTTTCTTCGGAGGAGGTTTAAGCGGCAAACCCAACATCACCTTTTTATACGCCCTTGCCCAGAAAGCAATAGAAGCCGCTTTTCCTTTTTTATAAGCGTCCGAAAAGTCCGGGTATTCATTTATCCAGTTAAAAAAGGTGTCCCTGGCGATGCCAATTTCGGCACATACTTCTTCAACAATATAGCCTTTAGACATACACACTATAACGCTTTCGCACATGGAAACGTTATATTTTGACGGCCTGCCCATTGGCAGATAATTTACCGGATCTTTTTTGGGAGTAGCCATTTATTATTTTTGCCTCGTTAAATCGGATTATACAACCTTTTACGAGAATGGCAAGCTTTTATACTTTTCTCATGTACAATTCTTTGGAATAGCCGTCTGAGCGCGAAGCCATCAATTTAAGAAACTGGTCTTTCGACACGTCGGAGAGGCGGAATACTTCCTCGGGCTTCATTCCTAATTCTTTGCCAATTTCCTTTATCGTCTTTCCCTGCGACAGAAGCCGCTTTACAATGTTTTTCATGGGCTCCAGCAGGTGCGTCCCTCGCGCCCGGTTGTGTGTAACCGTTCCGTACATATCCCCGGCTTCGCTATCATGCTTCACGATCACGCGCGGAACCATGCCGCCCAATAACTGAAATAACGTCTGCTTTTCCCCTGCCGGCTTGTATGCCCATTCCGGGCCGGATACAAGCCAGCGATGAAAGCCGTCAATAATTGTAAGGTCAGGGCGGCATACAATAGGGAGCGTCCACCCATTGCTAAATATGGATTGAGTTAATAGCTCAAGGTTTTCATGGGACACTTTGTTTGGGTTATAGTTATTGGGCTTAAGCAGGTTCCTATCTACCCATTGCAGGGTGGATAGCGGCGACATAAGTTTATTTTCCATGCTGTTTCCCTTTTTTGCTCGCGGCCGTATAGTCGCAATTTATCGTAGTAATAATGCTCCGGAGGGCTCTCCTCTTCGGATCTCCCCCTGACAGGCAGTCGTAAATCAAGCGGTAAGTCCTTTCTTCTTTGGCTTTGGATATAAGAGACCCATACTTTATAATGAGCTGCGTAATTTTTTGGGCGTTTTCCATGCTCCCTTTTGTCGGAAAATTCTTTTTGGGGTTATTCAAGAGCTTGAACACCTCGGCCTTGTAGTCTTTTTTGCCTTCAAGGGCTTTCCGGTTCCTTGTCGAACGCCTGAACATCTCGCTATCCCAGTATAATGCCGCCAAATAAGCGTTAGGCTCCCTCCGGATTATGCGATCCATGAGGTCCGGGTAGTATTCGTTCATCTTCACCAAAGACTTCGCGGAATCTACAGAAAAAAATTGAGACACCCTCAATTCATTCAGCCTGCTCCCGGTTTGGTACAGGTACAGGTATACATCGGGGATATCTATTCCCTGTTCGTAAAGGTAACGCCAGACGTCGGCATCCTTCCAATCAAAGATCGGCCATACTACGTTCCCCCGGGCCAGCCCGGTATTCGCCGAGAATGTCCGGGTAACGTTTTTCGATCTCTGCAAGGATTCCGCAATGCGGATGCCGGTCATGCAAATGCCGTCAGAGTTATGCTTTATCAAAAATTCCTGGTAATTGTTAAGGCGCCTTTTCAGGCGGTGGTGATCCATGATGGCGAACGGAGGCGGCTTCCGTATCCATACGCTTTTCAGCCTGCTGTCCCAGCAGATAAACGATTCGTCCTCTTCCAAATGGTTAAAGCAGGAGAAATGCTTCACTTCCAGGCAAAACCAGTTAAATTTCCCGCCTACGAGCAGCACCTTTTTCCGCCATTCGTGTACCGTGCGCTCAATGCATTCGTAAATGGCTTCCTCGTCGATGAACTCCACAATCATGAGCGACGGATCTATTTTCTTTTCCTGTATCAGCTTCATGGTTATTCCCAAAAGGCACAGGGAATCTTTCCCCCCGGAGAACGAGACGTATACTTTTTTGCCGTTGCCAAAGGCATTGATAATCCGCTTTTCCGCGGCCTCTACTACTGTCTTCTTGCCCTCGCGCTTTACAACCATACTTCCGCCCCGCACTTAGGGCATATAACGCTTTTCCTTTCCAGATCGGACATATCCGGATTGCCTTCGCCCTCTTCGTTGGCGCCGGCGTGGGCTTCTATTTCGGCCAGGTTTTCTTCCGTCGCCTTTCCATAGTCGTCAAGCGCCTCGGATATTTGGGCAGACGACGCGATTATTGATTTGAGCACATCGTCGTCAAAGCCCGGAATGTCGAAATCCCCGTCCAGCTCGCTGATAATTGTTTCAATGTTTTTCAGGTTGTCGATGCCAAGCCCCGCTATTTTGTTGTCCGCCAGCATGAGCTTTTGCTTTTCCCTTTCCGTAAGCTCGTACAAGACTACCGCATCGGCCTTCTTATAGCCTTCCAGCCTCATCGCTTCCACTAGCCCGCTTCCGGCCAAGATGAGGTTATTCTCGTCGACCACAATGTTTTTATACTGCCCCCATTTTTTAAGCCCCCGGCGAAATTCATTTATCTGAGGCTCCGGGTGTATCCGGCTGTTTAGCTCCGGGTATCTAAGAAGGTCGATACCGATTTGTTTTTTTTCTTTCCGCATGCCGCTACTCCCCCATGTAGGGGTTGTATTTGTTCGTGGCAAAATCCCCTACTGCAAGCCACTCGGCGGTTATTTCCCCTGTCCCCCGCATATAATCGAGCCAATACTGCGCGTCTTTCAAAATGACGGCCGCTTTTTTTTGGAAATGGTAGTCGTCGATGTCCCCGGGCGCCACGCCTGTATATTTCGACATGATGGCTTTTGCCTCTTCCTGGTTCCCCTCGATCCATTCCGCGGCGTCCGCTATCGCCGCCACAAACCGCGCCGCCTGCCCGGGGTTCCTCTCCGCCCATTCGGAATTTACGACGTGCGCGGTAAACTGCCGTTCCCCGAAAACGTCCAGCGCGGTGAATAAAGTTTTAAGCGCCCCGTTTTGCTTCGCGTGGCGGACAAACGGCTGCATTATGCCGATTGCGTCCACATGGCCGTTGGCCAGGGCAAGCTCCTGCTGGTCAAAGGGCAGTATAGCGAACTCCACGTCCGTTTCCGCCATGCCGGCCGCCGCCAAAGCCATCAGCCAGGTGTAATGGAACGAGGATTTTACGAGGTTTATCGCTACCTTCCTGCCCCGGAGATCCCCAACCACATCGATCCCGGAATCCCTGCGGACGAAAAATTCCTCAAGCGCCTGGCCGCCTATTGACGATTGGATGTCCGATATGGCCATAACCGGCAGGCCCTGGGCCCGGGCGTTAATCACCGCCATATATGAGGACACGCATATTTCGGCGCTGCCCCCGGCAATCGCCTGCAAAGCCGTAGGCCCGCCAGCGACGAGCTCGACGAGCTCCACGTCGGCGCCGTGCAGGGCAAAGAAGCCTTTCTCCATCGCGACATATGCCGGGTCATAAATCTTAAACCCGACATATTTAATCGCGTTTTTTGCGGGCTTTTCGCAATTCGTGAAAATAAAACCGGCCAGAACGGCCAAAAATAAAAGCGTCTTTTTCATCTCGTTGTTTCTCCTGTGATTAGGTAGGCCTTTCGCTGTAGGAACAGCAGGCCGAAATTCATGGCGCCGCCGATGGCGGCTATGATAAGAATTACTGAATATACTTTTTGAAACTCGAAGGACTGCGAGCACCAGAGCAGGTAATAGCCCAGGCCCTTTGAAGCGCCCAGCATTTCGGCGGTTACCAGGCTTACCCAGCCGCCGCCGACGCCGATCCTCAGGCCGGTGATGAGGCCTTGCATGGCCATGGGTACCCTGATGCGCGTGATTATCTTCCATTCGCCGGCCCCGGACACCCGGGCGGCGTCCGCTATATTGGGATCGACGTCAAGGCTGCTTATTGCCGATAGCGCGATCGCCGGCCACGCTGTCCAAAAAATCACGAACACCCGGGAAAACGTCCCCAGGCCGAAAGCGATTATCAGCAGGGGGAACAGCGTCAGCGACGCTATGCCCCGGACGCATTCGATCATTGGCAGGAGGGCTGCTCTAAGCCTACCGTACCGGAAAACCAGAAGGCCGGCAGCGAAGCCGACAGCGGCCGCCATGCCTGTCCCGAGCGCGATTATCTTGAGGCTTGCCCCGGCGTGCCGGGCGAAGGCTTTGTCCTGGACGAGGAGGAGGGCGGCCCGCAGTATGCCGCCCAGGGAAGGAAGCGCCGGGCTTGCCCGGATATGCCCGGCAAACTGCCAAACCGCCCCCAATGCCAGAAAGCCTAAAAGGTTGTATGCGCTGACGCGTGGGTGTGCCGCGCCCCGGAGGCCCCGAGGCCTTGAGGTGTCGGTCGCCGAGCGCGGCCCGGGCCGACGTCTGAGGAAAGTGTACATGATAGTTCTCCCAATGAAAGGAGTATAACGAGGGGGCTATTTGGCTGTCAATTTTTATTTATTTGTAAAGTTTGGATTTTCTTCTATATAATAGAATAGTGTCTATTTTGTCGGATCGATCCGACAAAATTATAGCGCCCGCCTATTCCAGACTTCGGCTGCTTGTTCTCCGGTCGGCTTTTTAGGCCCCCTTGCCCCGCAGCCAAGGCATATAACAAACCAACGCGCATACTCCGAGTGTTTCAGCACCCCTTCTCCCTTGCAAAATGGGCAAGGCTGTATTTTCCCAGATCCGACAACCTTCCCCTCTATGCAATCGGCGCACCGTATAACCTTTACCTTGCCGCCGATTTCCTTTTCTTTCAGCAACGCTTTATATTTTCTTTCCTTCCCTGGTTAGGGCAAGCCAGCTTCGGGTTTATCTCCGGATGCGCCCCAAACATCCGGCATATTTCCGGCCGCGATTCGTAAATCCGGCAGAGGCTTTTCCCTGATTCGTCTTTCCCCAGGAACGGGCAGTCAAGCTCGTTGTTTTTTATGAGCTTTGAAAGCTTCTCTGGCGGCAGGCTCGTTTTCCTGGCCAATGCCCTCGGCAAGTACAATATGGGCATCCCATCCGTGTCCACTTTTACCAATTCCATCTGTTGTACTATTGCCAAATCAAGAACCTGTAACAAAAATTCTGGTTCAATGTAGTTAGTACACTTTTTATAGCAATGCTTTTTACTGCATTTCAAACAGGCAACCAATTGCTTTTCAAAGCATTTTAATTCTGTTATGCTCATATTTATTCCTCAGGCTTCCAACCAATAGGCGGCTTTATGGGCGGTTCGGCAACGACAATATATTTTGGCTTTACTTCTTTTGCAAAGGCATATATCCAATTTTTCCAGTCATAGCCGCCCTCAACATCGCTTTCAGTTTTATACCAAACAAGCCGATTATCGGGTAAATGCTCTCCTTTTCGTTCTTCGTATTGCTCCGGTGTTTCGTAATCATGGATTTCAACAATTTCTTCATCGCATATTGGACATAACCCATCAAAGTATTTTACAGGGTTTGTTAATGCACCATTACAAAAAATTGATACACCACGGCTTAATGTAATTTCTGTATCGCAGTTTTTACAGTAATACTTCATTTGCTTTTTTTCTCCTTTATGAATTAAGCGCTATAGCCGCCGTATTTATTAACGCCTCGCGCTGTTTCCGCGTAGGCGTCCAACCGTTTTCTTTAATCCGTTTTGCAACATCATACGTCTTAAAGGTATCCAGGGTATTCAGTTTTCTGCCCTGTTTACAGAGATAGTCTAGCAATTCCGTATCGGACATTTTTCCCAACATCACAGTAGTGTCATAAATATCCTTTTTCCTTTCTTCATTGCGGATATAATCGTCTATACCCCTCTCATATAATACTTCAGCTTCTTCACCCATCAATATATCTCCCATTCGCCGTTAATCAACTGCGGTATCCATCCGGTATTTTTACGCTCCGTCTTCGGCTCTTCCTTCGGTTTCTCTCCCGGCCTTTTCAATTCGTTACAGAATATGCCGCTTCCATTCATAATTTTTATGCCGGGCTTTCCAGCAGGATTTGTAAATATCTCGTATAAATAATCGTCTTTATCTAAACTGTCTTTTCCTACCCCAAAACAATCGGGAATAATGTATTCTGCCTGTTCCGAGGTAAACCCCGATTCAAAAAGCGTTTGCGGTTCGTATGGGGATAATTCCCATAAGTCCTTGTAGGTTTTTTCCCCTTCCGTTTGTGTGTTTTTGTAAAGCGTTACCAAGCCCATCATTTTATCCTCATAAACTCATAAACCCATACCCACGGGTTAGCTATCCATGAATACGAATACCCACGCTTGCCATTTATTTGATCCCATAGCCACATAAAAGCTTGCCTGGGCTTGCTTGCCAAAGAACAGTTTGGATATTTAGTAGTTGCTGGATCGCAATAGTACCAGCCGGAGAATGAACTATGGTTGTATCTTATTTTGTAAATACCTTCCGATACCGCATCGGAATCAGTAATATCCTGCAACCGTTCTGCTCTTACGGACGTAACCTTCAAAAACAGCCGGGCGGCGCCACGCGGCATATGGATCGAAGGTCTCCATTTGTCTATGAGTATCCCATCACCAGGGAACACAACAGCCCCGGATTTGCCAATATGATGCTTTTCCCTTACCCAAAGGATGTCATCCTTTTCATATCTCGGTTTTACTTCAAGGCTTTCGCCTTCTTCTGTATTTATGTAATACTTCTCAGCTTGATATAGGGCCGTTTGAAAGCCCTCGATTGTAACGCCATTCACGCCGTCGTCATCCGGCTGGGGCGTTATTACACGCCTTGTCATTCTCTTAAACGGCTTGTCTTTGTCAATCGGCATTGCCGGCCATGTGAAAGGTTTTGTATTGAGTATCGCCTTTACCATTTCTGGCCTAAATATAATCGGCTTTTCACTCATTTTTATTTTCCTTAAAATAAAAACAAGCCGTCCCTCTTTTCCGCTTCCCGTCTTTAGCATTGGGGGTAATTTTATCCTTGCAGTATCCCTGCCCATCTACCCTTTGGCAGTTTTTACAGCACTTCCATTTTTTCAAACTTACTTCAGCTACCTTTGCTTTTACCTTTGCTCGCTTATTCCATACTGCCATTGCCAGTTCTTCTGTTTTTCCATACGGGCCCATGGCATAACATTTACTGCAAATCACCGAATAATTTGCTTGCTCAAAGTAAAGTACATCATCTTCTGTTAGTTTCTTATTGCCACAAAAGGGGCAAGGCCCTAATTCTTTTTTCCCTTTACTCATTGTTTTCTCCTTTATCTTCCGGAAGCAATAGCTTCTGGCCGCAATGTGGGCAGTCTTTTTTTATGAAACCTATCCATAGCTTTTCATTGCATTTCGGGCACTGCATGAATGTCCATGGCGTGCCTGTCTCGCATTTAACCCAATACAATGGTTCCCCATATTCCCTTTCCGCTTTTTCATTCAAGGCTTGCACCGCAAATTCGAGAAAAGAATAGACAAACTTGAACTTGTCTTCATAGTCCTGGGGAAGCACGGTAAACTCCAGCAAGCTCCGGCCGCAATCGCTGATTATTAGGTTAACCTGTTTGAATTTGAACGGCGGCTTTATCGCCAGCTCTTCTGAAAGTTTATAAGTTTCCATAGTTACCCCCAGAACGAAGCAAATAATATGCCCAAAATCGCGCCTACTATGCCCGAAAGCCAACCGATAAAAAATACAACCCCGTCGCTTCCAATGGCGCAAAGCAGTTTTTCAATTCTATTCATAGCTCTAATCCTCTTGGGTTTTTAATCTTTACATGGAATAAAGGCATTACAAAATCAATAAAAATACTTATGGTCAATAAAATAATAAACCATGAAGATATTCTGCTTGAATGATAAACTACCCATTCCGGCCACTGTATAGCGATTATGCTAATGACAATCGGAAATAAAAACCTTAATGAGATGGAATAAATTAAAGTATTGATAAGGGCACTTATGACTTTACGGCACAGCTCCTTTATTACATCTGAAACCTTTACATCTTTGCTTGCTTCATTCATTATTCATTCCCCTTTTTTTCTTCCGTTGGCCTTATTACACCAATTTTATAACTTGGGTAATAAGTGATTGCCCCGTCCTGTTTTTTACACCATTCGTCAAGAATTGTTTGTAAAGCTGTCGTGTCGCAACTGTCCGCAGCGTCTTCATGGAGATTGTGACAGCCCATTTCTATTACGTCGGAAGCGTCGAGTTTTATTCCGTCTACTGTAGTCCCATATATTCTTGGGTTTTCAAGCTCGTATTCCTCGATTAGATCATCCAATTCGCCGTCGTCAAAAACATACCGATCAACATCTTCAACATAAAGGCATTTGCATAAAGACCACGCTTCTTCTATGGGTATTTTTTTTGCTCTTTCCCACCGTTCATCACATTCCCGCCTGTAACTTTCCTCTTGTTCTTTGCGGTTATGTCCACAAGGGCATTCCCTATCCCTTTTACCGCGCAAACTTCCACAGTTCGGGCATTTCGTTTGAACGCCGTTATAACAGAACCGACAGAATGTAATTGACTGGTTCTTATAGGGGAAATGCGTCCCAATATGAGTAGTATCTCCCTTTATGCCGTATACGTTATCTGCAATCTCAAGCCCGGTACCATGGCAATGCTCGCAGATAACCTCGTCATCTTCCAGATCCTTTTTAAGCTCAAATACAATTTTTACAGTCCTTTTCTCTTCTCGCACTTTCGGAATAACCGTTACTTCCATATAACCCCCTATGTTTTTACCCGCCATACGGCAGATATTTAGTACCTTCGTTCATTCTTCCTTGCGTAATACCCTTTCAAAATCATCTGCAATTTTAGAAATCGCATTGTCTATGTAACTCTTATCATTAAGTTTTTCGCGTATCTGTTTAATTTTGTCCTCTGACAGATCTCCGTCTTTTTCCATGTTCCTTCTTGCCAGCTTCCTTAACCTGGTACATTCACGCATTTATTCCCTGTGCCATCCTCTTTTGAGCGCATAGGCTATCAAATCTTCCTGCGCTTCACTGATTGTTTTACGGGGTTTAAATTTAACTTTCAATCTTTGCACTCCGTATTTGGTTTTCCTTGCCGGAAAATATCTATCTTTTTTGCTGTCGTATGCTATGACTATCCTTCTACCCTTGTTATCAATAACGATTAATTTTTTATCCGTAACGGAATCAAAGGAACCTCTTTTCCGGTCCGCAGAAAGGACTTTTAACCTGGCAATATTTACGCAGATTTCCGTAATATACCTGTTATTGGAAAGCAGCCCCCCATGGTTTAATACTGCCAATTCCCTTCTGGATACCAGCAATAAATTATTTAATTTGAAATTCTCCCTGTCTCCATCGGCAAAAACTATTACATGGCCTTTAGGTACCGGGCCGTTCGCTTTTTCCCAAATAGCCACCTGCTTGCCCTTCCATCTGCGGTTCGGCGGCCCCGGATCGTTTGAATATTTAACTTCTACATAGCCGTCAACAGTTATTCTTTCGCTTCCAATAGGCATTTCATTGTACTTATAGCCAGGGTGTCCAGGCCCAAACCAGCCCTTTTCACTCCCAGGGGAACAATATCCCTTTTTTCCTTTGTTATGGGGAACATGGCCTTTAGGCCAGCGCAGGACAACCTCATTACGCAAGCCCCGTGTCTTGCACGCTTGCTCTATTGCGCTCTCCGTCGCCGACGTACCGAATTTGGCATTAAAAAGCGCAACAAGGTCTTTATACTTGCACCCTTTTACGTTTTTTTTCAAAAACAATATTTGCTCTTCGGTATATTTTTTGGGCCATGTTCCGTGACCGATTCCGTTACATAGCCCGTTTTTTGTGCAAAGCGTTTTTACGGCCGCTTCGGTTACCGACAAGCCAAAACGCTCATTGAAAAGCAGCGCCAGCTCACTATAGCTTGTCCCGCGTATATGCTTGCTGAGGAACCGTATGTGAACTGGCTTATAGATCCGCTTCACTGGGTATCGTCCCCAATCATTGGCGGCAGTTTCTTTATTTTTCCCTTATGCCCGCTGCTGTCATCCACCGACATATGCGCTTTCAGAATGAGGCTGGCGTTGGCTATTACCTGCGTGGCAACTTTGGTTACCGCTTCGCTTCGCCTTATCTCTTCCGTAAGCTCTTCGCCTTTAACTTCCCGATCGGTCAGCCATTCAATCCTTTCCATCAGGTGATCGTTCAAAGCGCTCAAGGTCTTGCTCTTTTCCATTCTCTTTCCCTCCGTCGTCTTGTTTATATTAAGTTTCTTGCCCTGCTTTATTTTTATTGCCGGCATGCTTACTCCCAAAATTTTATCAGCGGTACCGTTAACGGCCATTTCCATGTACTCGCTGCTGTTTAGCTTTTTCCTGTATTCTTCTACCTGGCTTTCAGTCAGCGCCATTGCATGAAACCCTCACAATTCGTGCTTCCGGATTACTCAGAAAAATGCCTCTCTTTGGATGCGCCTCGATGGTAAAAGTCATGTCGATAACATTCCCGCAAGAGCATACTTTTCCTCCGCGATATGAAACCTCTTTGTCGGTCGGAGGCTTTTCGTTTTGCGGCTGGAAAAAATTCTGTATACTTTTGAAAAAATCCACTAAGTCCTTAACCAGATTTTTTCTAAGGCACATTTCTATTACTTCCCTGCATACAGGGCAGTACACTTTAATTTGTATCCCGTCCATCGCTTTTTCTCCTCATGAATTCTTGATAGTCTTTAGCCAGGTTTTCGCTTTCTACTTTTTTTGGATGAAACTCATAACTGGCTGTTTTTTCGTTAAAGTCAAAACGCCCGCCGCATTTTTTGCAGGTAAGGTACCCATCTATCATCGCTGCGCCGCATTCGCATGTTTTAGGCTTCCTGTGCTTTGCCTTTTCCATGGCCGCGGCCTGATCTTTTTTTACCTGCTCATTTCTCCACATCGGGTATGCGTCACGGATATCTTCCCATTTCGTTACTGCTGAAATGAAAATCGGCTTCAATGCGTCTGCGTCTTTGTCCGGGTATTTTTCCCTTACGCGCTCTGAGGCAAATTTAAATACCGAATGGGGCCCTGACAGCCAGCCGGGATCGAGGTTGCTGTTTAGGATTTGTTTGACTTTCGCGGAATCAATGTAAAAGCCTAGGGCTTTGCATTCGTTTTTGATATTTTCAAATCGCGGTGGCGGTTGGTCGGCTTCTGATTGCCCCCGATCTTTCTTAGCTAGATGATCTACCACCACCGCTTTTTCTTTATCTGTTTCTTTTTCTTTTTCTTTATTGGTATCATCCGGTATCGTTCGGTATATTTCGGTATTACCGGATGATACCGGATTATTCCCCGGTATACCGTGGTATTCCGTGGTATTCCCCGGTACTTCGTCCTCTTTTTTCCACCTTTTATTTACCCGATCTCTTTGATGCTCGGAAAATTCGGATCTCTTTTGGTTTAACGCGTCTAAAGACTGCTTCAATATCTCAAAGGCAAAAGCAACGGACGCCGTATCCGGAACGTCGCTGTTTGTGCCTGTTTCCTGGTATTCTATGAGCAGCCTCATCACCTGGCCTATTTGTTTGTCCGATAAAACTTTGAGGGTTGATATCTTGTCCATGTGGAGAGAAAAAAGTTTATCCATTGCCCTTTCCCTCCCGAATGAAGACCGAATATTTTTCAGCCATTGATCATCTCCCGTAAAAAGTCGAGCTCGCCCCTGGCATATGCCTCTTTAAGAAGCGTCACTAAAAGCTCGATGTTTCCGGAGAGGTTGCGTTGCCTCGCTTCTTTGTCATGTGCTTCAGCGCGTTTTATTTTTTCCCTGTAAGATTCCAAAACGAACTTTGAAAGGTATTTCTGTTCGCCAAAATAGGGCAATCCCCAAGCATATTCATTCGCCGTTATGCGGACTTTAATTTCAAAAAAACGGGGCTTTACGGCCTTTTTTGATGTTATAATAGGCTTTTTTACTTTGAGCCTCTTATCGGTAGCGATAGAGGCCTTTTTAGGGGTGTTTTTAGAGGTTCCCATCTGGCTTTTCCTCGTAAATTTTCAATAAATACCGAATAGCGCTCTCAGGTATCTCATCTCTATTGACGGCTCCGATCCCGGCGTTGTACGCAAGGAATACATCACCCCAGCGGCCGTAGCATTCGTATAGAAACCGAACATGCTGGGCGGCTATATAAATGGCTTCTTCGGTGTCCATGGGATCAAAGGGAACCCCTGAATTGTAGCGGTCGGCATACCAGCCCAGGTACCTGCTGTTAAACTGAAACATCCCCAGGTCGCGGCATTCGTCGTCCCTCTCCGGGGATTTGGCCTCCGGGCAAAAACGCGATTCCGCCCAGGCTATTGATTCCAGCGCCCCAGGGGGGATGCCGGCAAAGGCGGCCGCAGCGGTAAACAGATCCCGGTATTCCTCCGGCACCATGCGCCGCGGCGGCCCAGGTTTTTTCTGTTCCTGTTCCTGCCGGTACACAGGCCTGTCGGTCGGCGGCGTTATTAAATGCTCGTAGGGCATCCCGGAACTCAGAAACAAAATTGCCGCATAGGAAAACACAATCGCTTTAACAGTTTTCATAAACCCCCTCCCGGTTCATTTCTTTTTTAGCTTTGCTCATAAGAGAGTCAAACAGTTTCGGATCTAGATCCGCCTTTGCCTGATTCAGGAAGAAATCGCTTAACGGGCGCTTGGCTTTCCGGCGCTGCTTAATCAGCGTATTGATATACGTCAAGACCTGCTGGTTAATCGCAAGCGCGCCCTTGTGCCGGATATACCATTCAGCCGTAACCTTTTCGCCCCCCGAATATGCTTCAATCTTTTTTGCTTTTATGGTTTTGGAAATAAAGCTGATATTATTGTTTATCCTGAGCTTCAGGGTCTCAAGATCATCCGTGGGCATCGACAAAAAATCATTGTCCGAATATTCGTTGTCGTCGATGATGAACGTATCTTGCCTTATGGCATCTCTTAGGCTCATTTTGGCCTCCAGCTATCGGGCGGCTTGCCAAAGGGAGTACAAGCGCAGACAATAGCCCATTTTGAAACTCTCTTTTTCTTTGTTTTGATTATTCTTGCTTCAAGATAAGTCATCGCATGAAAACTGTAATAGAAAGCCTCACCATCAGGATAAAATCCGTTCAAATAAACCGCCGCATTGTCAGGGTACTCCTCTCCGTACTCCTCTTTGTACTCCTCTGGCGTGGGGTGTTTGCGGTGATAACAGCCACAATTCCTACAATCGCGATCTTCCAATTCTAGATGAAGCATCATGGGGCATATATTGCCGTCTTCAATGTCGGTAAATTCATAACCAGCAGAGCAATAAAAATCTTTGTCAATTCCTTGCATTAGCTTGCTCCTTTAAAGCTTTATTCCAGTTATTTCTTCAAACACGGCTTTGTCAAAATGCGGCATTTTTCGCACGGCGCACCGCTGGGCAAAAGTAAGGCTATTCCAAAAAACCTTCCACGAAGCTTTGTAGGGCAAATGCCTATAGTCGCCGAGCTTTCCTGTTTTAGTCCGCACCCTGTACCTAACTAAGCTAAACCGCTTGCAAATCATGAAGCCTTCTGATACTATGATGCTCTCATACTCACCCTCTGTAAGTGGTTTGTTAAACGCCTCATAAGATAAGCGCTTAGACATAAATAACCCAGCAGAATTATTGCAGGAACAAAAGTCGCCGCTGTTCAGGTTGCCGCTGTTCAGGTCGCCGCTGTTCAGGTTGCCGCTGTTCCGGTCGCCGCTGTTCCGGTCGCCGCTGTTCCGGTTGCCGCTGTTCTGGTTGCCGCTGTTCCAGTTGCCGCTGTTCAGGTTGCCGCTGTTCCGGTCGCCGCTGTTCCAGTTGCCGCTGTTCTGGTCGCCGCTGTTCTGGTCGCCGCTGTTCTGGTTGCCGCTGTTCCGGATTCCTGTATTTTCTTTTCCCACATTTGCAAGAGATAAGACTTCAGTATGGCTTAGCTCCCGGATTATTTTTATGCGATCCGTAACGCTTTTGCTCCCCTCAGCCTTGACATCGCCTAGCGCTTCTATTTCGCATATACGGCTTTCCTTTAAGTCATAAAAATCATTAATGTCCGCAAGCCTTTGGCAAAAATGAAAGCCATTCTTGCAAACCTCGATCTTGCCTTCAATTTGGTATTCCTGACCAACCTTAAACCGAAAGCCTCTGCATCGTAAATTTTTGTCAAACCCTTTGTAGCCTTTCATACTTTCTCCTTCTTAATATCTATCTGCATATTCGTTTTGCAATCCCGGCAGGTATAAGTCTCAAGGCTATACCCTGTCGATAATAGCCGCATCTTCTTCCCGCACTTCGGGCAAATTGGCTTCTCGGCCTTTTCCTCTTTATGCTTCATAAAAATTGTATATGTGGAATAACCGCCTGTCCGATTCCTTTTTTGCCTTTACTGCTTTTTCCGCAAGAGAGGTTATACGGTCCTCTTTCCGATCTTCGTAGTCCGATCTTCCAATTGGCATTCATTCCTCCCGTTCTGATTGCCCGCTTTTGGGCACTTCAATACCGCAACCTCGGCTGGCTGTCCGGCCCAGTAGCACCAGGCCGGATCGCCGTCGTCTGTCAGATAATCGCTGCATTTGATTTTCTGACAAATCATTTTTTAGCCTTATCTGCCTTTGCCTTGTTTTTCTTCATCTGTTCCGGAGTCGGCAGAGGTTTATTTTTCTTTTCAGATTTTTTCTCTGCTGTTTTCTTTGCCACAGGTGTTTTTGTCTTTTCCTGCTTTTCCCCTTCCGGCTTTTCCTTTTCGGGCTTTTGTTTTGGTATTCGCCTCCGGATTTCGTCCTGATATATCTCCTTCAATTTATCCGGAGCAAGCCCAAGCCCAGCCCATTTCAGAATCTCGCATTGCTTTCCTTTTGAGAAATCTTCCGGTTGAGGCAGTTCGTAAATACTCCATTCCATAGCAAGGAGCAACGCAAAAATTTTATCGGAAACTATTTTTGCAAGATCAGGTATTGCCATGTCTCCGACGAACTTCTCGAAAATCTTTTTGTCGCTACCATGCAGGTTAGAGAAATATTTTTTTAAGAACATTTCCTTGTAGCTGTGGTTGACATCATTAGGGTCGTTAAATTCTTGCGCCTTGATATCCACAATTCTCCAAAAAACAGAGTCGCGGACATTACTGCTAAGGCCGTAAGGCGATATTCTTTTGCTGTTACTCATGGCTTCCAATGCCTCGTCCTTTTCGGTCTTTGGCAAATCTAAAATTTCTACAACCGGGGTTAGTTTTTTCTTTTTTTCAGTGTTTGACATACCAGAGCCATAAGCTTGCTTTTCCGCTGCCTTCCAGTAATCGCAAGCGATTTCAAGCTTCCCTGAATGCGATATTCCAACCGTGAAACATGGCTGGGCTCCTTTGTCTTTCGCATTGGCGTTGGAAAAATGATTATAGGGAAGAACCTTATACCCGGTGCCTTCAATAGTCGTTTGATTCCCAATGATTTTTTGGAAATCATTGCTGTTGGCGACAATAAGGCAAGCTCCGGCATGGGTTTTGTGTTCGCCTGTTAAACTTTTGAATCTGCCGGCAAGTACTTTTTGCCACTTTTGCAAATAGCATTCGTGGTTAAAACAATTTTCGCTTACGTCGTTAAGCTCCGGAAATAAATTTGTGTCGGTAAAATATGTCCTGGTTTTGCAATCGGCGCACTGCTTATCCCTCAAGAATCCGTACAGCTTGTCATGGTCAAGGTTTGAGATGAAAGATTTAACAAAGCAGTCTTCTATGATGCCGCCTTCTTTGACTGCCCGATGGCTTTTGAATTTCTTGTAGAATTCTTTTTGGGCATCGGCATTAAGGCATTTGATCATTGCCGCAGACTGAAGGGTTAAATGTCCGTTCCTGAATAAAGTCTTGACATCTTCATTCAGGTCAAGGAGCTGTATGCGTTGCCATATTTCGGACACTTTGCGGTCGTACTGTTTTGCAAGGTCTTCTATGCTCCTGCCACTCTCCAGCAATTGATGAAATATTTTTGCCTCGTCAAGCGGATGCATGGCCAACCGGTTAATATTCTCTGCTCCGGCTATTTCATCTGATCGTTCCGTCTCGTTTCCTTCCAGAATGCGACAGGGAATCGAATCCCAGCCAAGAAGATATACAGCCATGACGCGGCGGCGCCCGGCAACTACCTCATATTTGCCAGCTTTTTCCGGTGATTCTTTTATCGTAATGGGGTTAATAAGCCCGTTACGGTCAATATCTTCGGCAAGGATTTTTATTTCCCCATCACCGCCATAAGTTCGATTTGAAGTAAAATAAATAATACTTAACTGAATCTCTGCTTCTCTCATTAATTGTTCTCCTCTGCTTCACTTGATTTCCGGCCTGTTGCCGGTTCATTCTGGTTTTCATGCCGACAGTGGCTTCTTGACGGCGCTTCGCAATCATGCGAAACGTCGTCAATGTGCCAGCACCCAATGTCTTGATAAGGGCATTTCATTCTTCTGTCCCTTCCTAGAACGGAATGTCATCCGTATAGTTGTCGTCCGATGGCGGCGGATTATTATTTTCCCCAGCCCCCGCATCGTTGCCTGAGGCACCGGCGAATAACTGTATGGTAACGGCCGTTACTATAACCTTCGATCTGCTATAACCGTCCTGTTGCCAACGTTCCTGTTTTAGCTTTCCGGTTATCGCAACCTGCTTTCCTTTTTTGAGGTACTTATCCAAAGATTCTCCGAGCTGCCCCCAAAGGTTTACCTCAAAGAAACCCGCATCGTTTTCCCACTTGTCCCCAACTTTGCGTTGCTCATTTACGGCAAGGGTAAACTTTGAGAGCGCCTTCCCTGCGGCTGTATATTTAAGCTCGGCATCCCGGACCAGGCGCCCAATTAAAACAACATGGTTTGTGTCATTCATTGGACGCTCCTAAAAAATATCCAGTTCGGTTTTGGTATCGGCGCCAGCCAATGCGGGTTCTTTGTCCCCCTTGTTTTGCATGTGCTTTTTATAGCCGTCCAGTAATGAGGGCGTGTTATCTTTCCCCGTTCCTTTTTTGCCAGGCTTTTTGCTTTCGTCCATCACCGGAATGTCATCGACAAAACCGTCATCGGACGGCGGGCACGGAGGCTTTTCCCCATTGGCTTTGGCCCCGGATTCTTCCGGAGCAGAAGCTGGGGCTTCAGCCGCCTGGTCTGCCGTTGGCGTAGCATCATCAGATGGTTCTTCAAGCCTGGAATGGAGAATTAGCTTCTGCACCTCTAGCACGCTGTTGATATAGCCAAGCTTTGATTCAAAATCGTTTTTAGGCACCCTAGCAAGCTCTTTTCTCATTTCTTCTCTGACGGCGTTTTTTTCCTCGACGGTGAATACCCGCTTTCCAAAATCCTCGCTGTCGAGGACATTGCCGATTTCGAGCATGGCATCTGTGCATTGCTGTTCAAAACTTTTTGCGGGGGCTGTGGGCGGCGCAGCTCCCTCGTTAAGCCAGGCTATGAGCTGTTGCCCGAAATCTTTCCCGGGCTTTGTTATAAATTTGTCCTGAAATTTACCAGTGCGGTCTTTGGTAACGCGGCCGATATGGCTAGAATCCATTGTCATGGCCATTGTGAATTCATACTCGAAACCAGCGCGCTGGACGGCGGCGGTTCCCACTTTGTTGATGGTGGTTTTTCCTTTGTCGTCTTTATCAATGGAATATTCTGTTTTTGACCGGCATGTGACGATAACGTGGCCCGGGTAATTCAGCAGTGCCTCGATCAACTGCTTTTGCAGGGGCGTTCCCTGTGCCCATGCCCGGAAAGATGTATTGCCGCCAGTCATTGAATTAGCAATACGATCCACACGCTCGACAAGGGCGTCCCAGGCGTGGGATGTGCTGTCAACGATAACAATGGGATACTTCGCTTCTGCCGCGGCATTCAAAGCCTCGATGTAGTTTTCTATTTGAAACTCCATGAGGTCCACCGTGTCGAATTCAAACCTGTCGGCATAAAGCGAAGCAGAACCATGCTCCGAATCTATGAGGGCTACAGGCCCCCCCATTCCCGATGCAATGGCCAGGGCAGTAAAAGTTTTACCGCTCCCGGACACTCCATCGATCGCAAGCCTCAGCCGCGATTTTGTTTTTATAGCTTTCTTAAACTCCATAGAAATTCCCTTTGCCGGAACCCCGGCTAACCCTTTTTATCCGTGTGGCACTTTGGGCAGCATCCTTCATCGTCCCAATCTCCGCAGTTGCCACAAAGCTCCCGCTCGCACAGCCCCGAGCATACCCCCGGCCCATTCACGCCATCTCCAATCCATTCGCCGCCTTTACCGTTCCTCTAATAAATGCGGGTTCCGCATTCATCGCAGTAGGCGTACCTGTTAAGATCCGTCTTAACCAACGCATCAGGTGGCGAAAATGAATCATGGAAAAAATCCAGTATCGGCTCGCCGCACCATGGGCAATGAGTGATGTCGTATTCGTTTCGTAGCTCAGAATTAAACTCTTTGCCGCACCCTGCACATCTGCCGAATGGATACTTCATTGTAGAGGTGTCCATTTATGCTACCGATTCCTGTTCTTCCACGACCGCGACATTGTTGAGGTAAAAATTGCAATGCTTACAGCAAAGGCAATATCCCATACAGCGCGTGGATTCCCCGGGACGGGTTTCAATCGAGTAGCCGGGCCCCATATCGGAGGCCAATGTTTCAGCCTCTTCCATTGTGTCCATGACGCGGTAGGCCCTTTTGTTGCTTCCCTTCTTGACCGCGAATTTGGTGGGTTTTTCCCACCGCTCGCTTGCGGAGCAAGGCGGGATGTCGTCATCGGCTTCTTCGCGGCGCTGTTTGTAATCGGCAACCTTCGCCTTCAGGAATACTTCGATTTCTTCTAGCAGTTCCGGGGTAACGTCAAACTCATAGACGCACATGGGCTGTTGGGGGTATTCTGGATTACGCTTGGCGTCCAGCTTTGAATGGTCTTTGATGAGGGCGATAAATTGGCATTTCTTGACCTCGAAGCCGTTCTTAAAAAGGAGCCAGGCGTATATTAGGCCTTGCTTGCGCCAGTCATCGTAATCCTTATAAACGATTTTCCATGTGGACACGCTTTTGTAGTCAGCAATCACGCCTGTTTTCATGTTGTAATTGTCTATGCGGCCAGTGACGGTAATGCCGTCCAGTTCGTAGGACATGTATTCTTCCGCGAATTCGTCCTTCCCTTCGTATTCCAGCACGGAATGGATGGCTGTGCCGATGATAGCCCAGAAGCGATCCGATACATCGTCCTCAAGCTCGTCCCAGTGGCGATCCGTGAGGATAATCTGCTTTGTCCCATTCAGAAGCGTCGTTGCCGACAGCCGTCCCGGATCATTGTGGCGCCTGACAGACACCGCTTTGACCAACGCTTCCGGAAGGTTAGCCCTATTTGTGATTTTCATACCATAAACTCTCCTTCTCTTTGTTCTATGAACAAAAAATATATTTATAACCACAACGTGGTTTTTCCCTAAAATAATTCTCCCTGGACTAATTCCTTTTGCGGCAATATAACTTCAACTGGTTCTGATTCTTTTATCTGAGCCGGGATAGGTTGCTCAGATTTTTCCGCATCGTCTATTAACTTTTCTGCCCTGAGGCGAATATCCATGCAGGCTATGTGGTAGCCGATAGTTTCCCTTTGCCAATAAGTTTTGAGGGCTAGGGTGTCGCCGCAGATAATTACGGCCGGGGCCCCCAGCAGGCTGAGCTGGATGAACGCCATCCGGGCACACCGTGCGTCTATATCGGTGCCGACGAATAGAGCGTTCTGTTGGAAATTTAAGCCCATCTCCTTCATGGCCATGGCGCTGGCGATGAGCATCCCTCCTGCCCCGCAACATGGATCGCTTATTTTGCATATACGGTTTTGCGGGGGTTCCTTTTCGCTCATCGTCATCTTTGCCATCATGTGTGATATGTGATACGGAGTGAAGAATTGCCCGGTTCTGGAATTGCATAGCTCGGCGAACGTGAACACTTCGCCGAGGAAATCCCCTTCGTTTTCTTCAAGGGCATTTACAGTTATCGCAAATAGGCGGCCATGATTTTCCAATTCCTCTTTCGAGTACTGGCTTGCTATGTGCAAATACTCTTCTTCAACGGCCTTGTCTCTTTTCCATGAATAGAGAGAGGCGGCGGCCAATACAAGCCAATCATTAAAAACCTCATAAGCATGCTTCGACGGCCGGAGATGTTCAAGAATATCGATGAAGTCTTTGCCGTTCTGGCTCAGTATGCCTTTCCCTCCGCGGCTCATGCGTTTTCCTCCGCGGCTATTGCATCAATAAAATCTTTTATTTCGTAATTTGTAAAATTATCCCTAATTTTTCCTGACCGGCGATATGAATAAAAATTGTAATTCGGCGTAATAATAATGTGATCCAGAACATGGATGCCCAGGATCTGCCCCGCCATGCAAAGGCGGTTGGTAAGCGCATCGTCCTGCATTGACGGCTCCGCAATCCCGCTAGGATGGTTATGGACAAAGACAACGGACGCAGAGTAATCCTTAATGGCGGGGAAAAAACATTCCCTTGGGTGTACGATGGTCCTATTCAATAATCCTTTCGTGATGTGATGTACTTTGATAATAATATGAGCGCCATTCAGGGTGATAACCAAAAAGTTTTCTTCCCGGCGCTTTTCCCATTTATTTATTATGACGAGAATATCTTCCGGCACTTTTATTTTAATTTGCTGTTGCATTGTAGATTCCATCCCTTTCTAAACGTTGCAATTCGGAGGTATATACCTCAATGCCCCCACGTATGACAGCCAAGTAATCTTTCGCTTCTGCAAATTCAGTTTTTGCTTTTTCTAAATTGACCTCTGCGGTTTTTATACGCTCTATGGCTACAAGTTCTGTCTTTTGGTAATTAACTAACTGCTCAGAATAATGTTTGAATTCTGATTTCGCTTTTTCCTTATCCATATATCCCCCATAGTGTTTGCCGCCCGGGGATTCCCGGACGGCTATTGTGTCATGATTACTTTGTTACAGGGGCAGCGGCCGCTTCCCTTTTCACTTTGGTGAACACAAGTTGCTCCCGCTTGAAATTGCCAAGGGTACAGAATATTACGGCGAACATATTCAGCTCTGCCGGAGTGCAAGTGGTACTCTCGAAATAGAGAACCTCGACATGTGTCGTAAAATCGCTGGCGATAAACTTGTCTTTGGGGAAAACCGCTTTGAGCGATTTCTCGGCTTGCCGTGCCATTCTGGCGCCATTGAATTTCTTTTCTACCTTTTCTGTCTTTTCTTCTTTTGCTTTCTTTTCTGCCATGATAAAATCTCCTTCTTCATGGTTTGGTTTTCCAACGCTAGGCGCCGGAGGCTTTCGCCGACCGCCCAGGGGCGGTTTCGGGGAGTAGCCATCTCCCCATCGTCAGGACGAAATTAGTCCTTTTTCCAAACACCGTTTTCCAGATAAGCTTTCCAGTCCGGTTCATAGCTGTCCGGAGACCCTGTTACATTTTTTTCCAGAAAATATATTTGTTCTGAAATGAGATACACTCTCCGGGTAAAATCTTCATAGGTCATTGGCTTTCCGGGATCGTATTGGCTTTCAGGTTTCGGGCCGTTAAACCATGCTTCAAAAAGATTGTTCAAGTTTGTTTTGTGTTCTTTGAGAGTCAAGGTATCAATTCCAGTGCAAAGCGCAGCAAATTGAAACTTTGTGTATTTTGTTTTTACCCCTTTATGCTCATGGCAAAATTCACGGCCATATAAATCCAGAATTTCAAATGCCGCATCGCGCAAGGTCATTTCAGTAGTGGAAGTACCTTTCACAATATGCTTATCATGCTTCCACTCGGGGAGAGCCATTTCAACTTCTATAGCCGCAGTGACAGGATCGTCAGTTACCAATTCGCAATGCTCAATAAGGGTTTTCTCAAGTTCCTCTACAGAACAGTTAGTCAAATCGTATTCTCTGGAGATATACGATTCAGGGTTTTTATAGATTGTAATTTTCATGCTTTAATCTCCTTCAGCTTGAGATTGTTCATGACGGTTATTACTGCGTCCCAATATCCCCAGTTGTATTCGCTGTTTAGCGTTTTCTCAAACCACATACTGCCGGACGCTTTTTCAAACAAATCTGCAAAAGCGTCTTTATTCTCAATACGCTCTTTCCTGGCCTCATCTCTTTTGGCCAATGCTTCGTCATACGTCATGCTACTGCCCCTTTCCCTTCGGGATTCCAGTCGGCCAGCATTTTCCGCAAGCCGTCTTTGATTAGGTACTCGTAGCCCTCAGCGGCGATGGCGACTTCAAAAGCCTGGTCGAGTAGAGCGTGTCCGTAACCGGCATCCAGTAACTCTTTTGTAGCATCCGCAACATTGATGCCTTCGCAATTTGCCCACCGCGAAAGGATTTTAGCCCCCTGCGATATTCCCTGCTCGAATTGTTCCGGTGTCATTTTTTTCATGCCGTTACCTTCCTGTCCTTCTCATCCAAAAGAAACTGAAACGTAGTACCCCCATAATCTTTTATGGCGCTATACCTTCCGGAATCCCTTCCTATGTTGAGCGCAGCCATGGCAATGTCGTCATAAATTCTGATGGCATCAACTTTCCTGATTTTTTTCCCTTCCAGTAAGACCCTCATGTGCCCCAGAAATTGGAAGAAATCACCTGTATTGCGGTTAAAAGCCTTTATTAAAAAATCAGCCCTATTGCTTCTCTCATACTCCCCAGGGCGTGGCATTGCCAAAAGTTTGTCGCTGATCGCTTTTATTTCGTCATAAGTCATTTCGTTCATGCCGTTGCTCCTTTGGCTATACAAAAGCCGTTCGGGTTACTTACAAGCCTTTTAAGTCCGCTTGTAAATTTCTTTATTGCTCGGGTTGCTACGTACTCGGTTTTTGAATTGCTATAATCTCCAACCGGCCTTGTAGTAACAAGGAATGCTTTTTTGCTTGGTTTGTAATATACCGACACGCTGTGTTTGCCTTCTTTGTCCAGATAAACGCCTTCGTAAATACTTGTTGCTATTTTTTTCATTTGGTTCCCCTTTCAGCTTCATCTGCCCATGCTTCGCAAGCGTCCGCATACTCGGTTTCGCCCATGCCATAGAGGCACATCACCTTATCTTTGTCGCCGTGGTTTACGACCCAAATGTAAATATCCTCTTCAAAGTCAGCCGGATTCTCGTAGCCTAGCTCTTCTGATAAGGCTATGATTTTTTTCTCGTCACCAGTCATGTACTCGATATAGCGGTCAAATATTTCGTTTGTGAATTTCATGCCAATACCCCCTCTTTTTCAGGCTTGCCAAAGAGATGCAAGGTTGTAAAAGTTTGAGCGTTGTTTTCTGTGGTATTGAATGATTCATTCGCAAGTTGCCACAGCAAATCATTGGCCGTTTGCCCTGCTTCTTCATCGCCTTCCCGGGCTTTGGCAATAAGCTCAGGAAGGTTCGCTAAAGCTTCATCAAATTGTTTTTGGGTACTCTTGCCAAACTTCCCAATGAACTTCCGATTGCCGTTTACATCCTTATATTCCATCGCAGAAACCACCCCGAAATAGGCTAAGATGTCATTCCATGTTCCTTTCGCCAGGGCCCCTTTGAATTCGTTTTCCCTGCCCCATACCTCAGCCATGCCTTTTTCCTTGGTGTGGCCGGAGGCGGGTACTATCGTATAGACAAGATCGCCGTTTTTGATTTCGCAGAAACGGAAATCATCATAAAGATCGCCGCGGACGGGGCAGTTGTTTTTGAAAAACACATACATTTTGTTGGTGTCGATTTTTGAAGAGGCGGCAATCTGTTTTACTATAGGGAACATGGCGTCAAGCCTGGGCTTGAGTTCGTCATCTTCGCAGAACCAGTCATACCAGCCGGCATCAATCATAGTGTCGGTGCTGGGATCTTCATAACTGCCTTTTTCGTAATTCCGGATAAACTCTCTGACAGACATTTCGTTCATACTGTTACCGCCTTTTTGCTGAATGCGTTGTACGCTTCCACAACGATTTCAAAGATTGTGTTTTTCCGCAGGTTTCCATATTCGTCAGCCAGCTCTTCGTAAATGTCAGCCGAGTGGGCTCCGCCCTCAAGTTGCTTAATGGCCTCGCTGTAAAGTTTCTTTTTGCTCATGCTGGTATCCTGCCTTTAGTATCCAAGCAAATCCTTTTGCCATTGATGGTGTACTCAAGCCATGCGCCTTTGGGGTATCTGCCGTATTTAATGCGGTCCCTTAAAAGCGCCCTGGCATGGTATTCGGAGACGGCTTCCATGACTTCAATGACCGCCTCGTATTCGCCTTCGTCGTCATCGCGCCATTCCACAACATTTAGTTTCAGTGTTTCAGGCTCAGGCAAGTTTTCCGCGAGTTCGTTATTCAGCAGCCCCCGAAGAGCAGGAAGGCATTCCCTGCGGATGCCCCAGCCGGAGCTTATCCAGAAATGCTTTTGCCCATTGGGGAGTTCGCTTTCATTGAAGTTGTAGAGTGTAACGCCGGGATTAAGTGAGTTTTTGCTTTCAATGGCTATAACCATTGTTCCGTTGTCGCCGGGGGCTACATGGTGCTTAGGGTTGCCTTCGCTTTCAAGCCATTCCGACAAGCTCTTGTAATTTTCCATAAAAATCTCCTTCGGCTCCTTCGAGCCCTTTCGGCCCCCGGTGCCTCCGGAAGCCGGTTTTTAATTGTCTAAATGCTAGACATATAGACATTTTAACCCCGCCTAAGTGGCTGGTCAAGAGACAGAGGGTAAATTTCCAAAATTCTTAAAATTTTTTGAGAATTTACTATACAATCGTATAGTATAAATGGCAAAATGTACGACAATTTGACATTTTTCCCTTGATTCAGGGGGTTTCTTCCATATATACTCGGGTATATGGAATTATCTGTGCCTGAGGTTGGCAGCCGGATCGGCACTACGCCAGGGGCTGCCCATAAAAGGCTGGGCCGCCTGGGGTATAAGCCGTCCCGGTATATCGGCGTCAATGCAATGTACGAAGTCTCCGAAAAGGATTTGGAAATATTAAAGCAGCATGGCATCAGAGGGCGGCCAAAAGCCAAACCGCAAGAGCCCGCTCCGAAAAAAGCAAAAGCGAGTACCCCGAAAAAAAAGTAAAAGCCCAGCATGTTCATGCCTTCTTTCCCTTCTGGGCCTGGAACCATTGGTCGTATGCTTCCGGGAACGGGATCATCTCATAGCCAGGATATTTTCTTTCAGCGTAAGTCCGGCTTGCCCTGAAGCCATCTTGCGGCTTTTCTGTAAAGCTCTTTTCATCCCAGGAAAGGTACTGATTATTTTTTCGTAGGCAATAAAGCTTTGTCGACTTTATTTTCTTTGGTTTGTTGGCCATAGCAGCGCCTACTCGATAATTGGAAACGTGTCAGTTTCACGTTCCGGATAATAAAATGGCGACGTATCTGTTACTGGGGCCGGCAGAGCGTTGTTGGATTTAATAATTAGTTGAACACCGTCTTTGTGCGGCTTGCGTATGACATCAATCCCTTTTGGCTCTAGGTATGCAACAAGAATCGAGATCGCTTTATCAATTAGTTCGTCCATTGGATCCTCTTAATTAAAGGGCAAACGGAAAGCAAAACCAGCGAACAGATCAGTGGAGGGGACGCTGGCTTTTGCTTTTCCCCGAAGGGAATTGCCCATCCAGGTTTAAGGCCTGGTCACTACGCCCTTGAGACGCTATGGCGGCGGGTATTTCTACCCCCTACTTTTTCCCAGCAACGCTGGAATGCGGCCGACAGGACTCGAACCTGTAAATCACCGTTGGAGCCATGGCAACGGTGCTGTTTTACCAGTTACAGCACGTCCGCAAATCCCCGGTCTATTTTTGCGTCCCGACCGGGGGGGGGGGCTCCGCTGAAAGGCTCGCCTCAAGGTTTACGGATTGCGGTACATCCAGCTTTAAGCGGCCGGGATTTCTACCCCGGCAAATATCCAATCGTTCTGACTGGCAATAGGCGGTTCGCCTTTATAAACCGGGAACCGCCAGCTATTTGCCTTTTTGGAGCGAGACGGCGTGAACCGCCGCGGATAGAAAAGGAGGTACAAAACCACCCGCCCCGCTATGGGCCGCTCCGTAAAATGGCCGGAACACACTCCGGCTAGGTGTTTACCCCTTCCGCCCGCCCATACGCTGCCCATACAGCGCGGTGCAATTCCCTCGGCTGAAAAGGAATAAAAAATTTCTTTGAAAGCTTTGTCTGATTGCTCCGGCGTCTAACCACGCCAGAAGTATTAAAAAAAATTTCAATCTTCCTCCTTCTTCTTTGAATTTTTCTTTGAGGGTTTTTCTGACGGATTGAATAGGCCGCGCGCCTTGTCAGCGACCGCTTTCGCAAGCCCTTTCTTTTTCCCGGCTTTTTTCCCCTCATCGCTTTCTTCGCCATTGAAAGGCAGAACGCGCTGGCGCCTGGCTCCGTTCAGAAAACGCTTTACTTCATCCCGAAGCGTGTCCGCCGCAGCGTTGTATGTGTTCTTGAGATTTTCAGGATCGTATATGCCGTCTTCCGGCGTCTCCGCTTCTTGCGTTGTAACTTTGGGCAATGCCATTTTGAATTGGCCGAACATGCTTTCCCCGGAAAGAAGGACGCATTTGCTTCCCGCTTTTTCTCCATCTTTCCATTCAATGGCTTGAAGCTTGCAGCTCACGTCGTTGATCTTGAAAAGCTTCAGCAACGCTAGCGCCACATTGTCCGTCGCCGTAACAAGTTCGGTTTCCGGCTCGTCCTCTGTTTTGAGAGTTTTTATATCTTCGTTTTCTTCGTACCCAACGAAGTATACGTCGCCCGTTTTCTTAAACTTAATTATTTCCATAGCCCTGTTCTTTAGTTCCCTTGCATTCAGGGCAAATGCCCTTCTCAAGGTTGTTATGCTCGGAGCAAAGAATTTTCCCGCACTCCTCGCATTCGCCGTACCCGTCTTCGGTTTCTTTGCCGCAAACCCCGCAGTGTAAATTCATCCGCTCTCCTTCTTTCAAACCTTAATTTTTCCGCTTATAAGCCCGGCTTCTTTAAGCTGGGTTTCCAAGCCCTCGGCGGAGCTAACGACAACGCCAACGCCGCCATGCCTGTTTACGCAATCAATGAATTCCCGCTGCGCCGCGGAGACGATGCCCCCGTGCGGGCGCTTGCATTCGATCCAGATTGCTCTCCCTTCCGGGCCTATGGCAAAAAAATCGGACATTCCCCTTGCGCCGAACCTGACAAGCCGTCCGCGGGGGGTTTTCAGCGCCCCGCTGTTTATGCGCCAGTGCGGTATGCGGCGGAAGGAAAGCCACTCGTCGACGGCCTTGATAACGTCGCCTTCCTTAATCGCGCAAGCGGGATCGCGATTGCCGGAATTCGCTTTGATTGCTTTCCTGTTTGGATTCATGTGATCACGCATCGGGGCCAGTGCTTTTCTTCTGGCGCTTTCTTGTATGGGGGAAGCCTTTCTTTTTATCCTGTTGAAGCATTTTTATTAGGCAAAAAAATAAGGCTATAACTCCGGCGACGGCAACTAAAACAAAACCCATGTATTAAGCCAGCCTTATGATAAAAAGCCCAAAGCTTATCACAAGATCACAACACCAACGCAATACCCGAAAGCCGAATACTCTCTTGATGGCCACGCGTTCGCCAAAATCTTTAATGCTAACGCCACTGTTGTAGACAAACCACCTTAATCTCCAAAACACTTTCCCCTCCGTTAAAATTTGGCGGGGGTAGGATTGCCTAGCAGAAGGCCCCCGCCATGAAACGACATTCTTTGCTCGCTACCTCATGGGCCCTCCTTTATATTTCCCCCGGCAATTTGCCGGCCGGAATCTTTGTTAAGCGCTGCCAGTCCTCGATGTCCGCGGAATCGATGAAGCGTTTCCCGGGGGACGGCATAAACCAGGGGAAGGGGAGCGTCCCTTGATCCATGTGCTTGTAAATCCATTTCATGCTCATATGGATTTTTTCAGCGGCTTCGGACATCGTCAGCAATTCGCCGCGGACCGGCTTTTCTTTTTGCGGCACCGCTTCGCTTTTCCTCACGGCCACCCCCCTTCACACCTAAAGACTTTCCTCCGATAATCAAACCGGAGGGCATATGACCCAAGCAGAAAAACTTTTAAAACTAACCCCGCTCAGCATTAAGCTAAGCAGCGAAGTGAACGGGAAGCTTCAGGAAAGCTACGTTGCCGAATTCAAGCCGGATTTTATTAATCCTTTGCAAATCACGGACAAGGACTATGACGGCGAAGACCCTTATACAGGGAGCGCCGTCTTTTTGTCCCTGGAAAGCGCGGTTGAATTGGCAAAATTCCTCAAGCGCCTCCTGCTTGACGAAGACCCCAATAATTAGGCTGTCCTCCGCAGCCTCCCTGCCTCCGCGCATTCGGCGAGGCGCTCATGCCTCCCGGCAGCCTTCATAACCAGCCGCTTTATATACGCATTCAGATCGACGCACCCATGCCTAATAAAGGCATTGAGCGCCGCCAGCTCTTCCCTGGAAAGCTCAATCTCGACCGTTAGCTTTTCCATCCCGTCCCCCAATAAAAAAGGGAACTGTCATCTTTTTCCCTTCCGGGCGGGGGCGTTCAGGGCGCCCTCAAGACAACAATTCCCTTTCCTACCCTGCCCTGAACAAGGTTATTTTCGTCGGATATTTCCGATTGTTTGCATTATTCTATCGGAAATATCTCTATTTGTCAATAAAAAAAGGAGATATTTCCGATAATTTATTTATGCCGATTTCAGGAAAAAATATTGTTTCTAGAATAGATGAATTATTGGAAAAAAAAGAATTAGGTCGTGCTGACGCCTGCCGATACGCTAAAATAAACCTAAGAGCCATGACTGACTGGGACAAAAAAGGAACAATCCCAGCGGCAGGTACCCTCTTTTCAATTGCTAAATATCTTCAAACCACCGTTGAGTATCTTTTAACTGGCGAAAACGGACTTTCCGAGGGGGAACGAGAGCTTTTGGGCGCTTATAACCTTTTAAATGAAGTCGGGAAAGATGCCGCCATAGGCGCAGTAGAGGCGTTGATAAAACGTTTCCCTATGAAGTCCGAACAGGCTGGGGGATCGTCAAAAACGGCTACATAGAACCAATAGACCGGTAACATAAAACCAAGCGGTAAAGGATAAAAAGCCGCCCGTTCTCATGTGGTCTTGGGAGAACTCATGTACACCCGGACGGCAAATTCACAATGTGAATTTAATTCACCATGTTATCAATTATCGCCATATTTGTCAACAAAATTCACAATACAAATTTTATTATCATTGCTATGCCCGGTAAAAAATTCGTCTCAAAAGGTTTTCGTGTTTCTGCAAACGCCGATGAAATCCTCCGTGAGGTCTCAAAACGGGACTTCCGGGACTTCCCAACTGTTGTAAGGTTCGCCCTACTTGAATATGTCCAGAAGAAGCATCCGGATCTTTATGAAGCCCTTGCCGAGGATTTCACACCCCAATAAGCGATAAGCGTTGTTTTTTTTAAAAACATAATCTATACTCTCTCTAATAAAACAAGGTAAATTTATGGCTTCTGACGATTGGGACGATAGAAAATTTAATAAATGGCAAAAACTCCGGGAAAACTTTAGGGTTGCTAAAAAGGAAAAGGATTATAATAAACTCATTTCTATTGGGAATTCTATTTTGGAGTTAGATACAAACGCTAAGTTCATAGGTATTTTTGTCCCATTATTTCAAAAAGAAATGGCCGATGCTTATCTTAATTTGAACCAAAACGATAAAGCAATCGAATATTATCAGGCTGCGCTTACTGGTTACAAAGCAGATCGTGAAAAACGAAAAACCACTGCCCCCGATTCATGGGTTAAGGATATCAGTCGCTTAGAAAAAAAGCTCGGCAAGCTTTTGTCCTAATGGGTACCTGGTTACAGGCAATAAGCCTGGGACATCTCATGCAGACAAAGCCCTGGACAAAATCCAGGCTGTCATCGACCGGTACAAGAAAGCCAAATGAACCTTCAGCATGTTTTCCGTATCATTAACAGGTAATCTTTGCAAATAGTCATCATATAGGGTATACTCACTTACTGGGGGTAATATTCAATGAAAAAGCATTTGTTAGTCTTATTGCTTATTGGCTTTGTTTGTTTTGGCGCATTTGCTCAAAACGAGACTTCAAAGGACTTCGTAAAGGGAACAGTTTTGGCAAGCCAGCCCGGTTCGTTTATGGACAAATTCCCAAAGCTGGAAATTGGATTCGTCGGAAGGAACACCAGCACGGAACCGATGGCTTTCCTGTTTTTGAGGCTTCAATCCACATTGGAAACCGGAGGAGGGCTTTTTAATTCGTATTATTCTTTGAACAGAAACACAAACCAATTGGAGAAATCTGAAGGAAATTCTTTACGGCAGTTTATTTCCTTGATGTATCAAGTCGGCATTACGATTGAGATTGCCCAAATGCGCAATGCAGCATCAATAGACATGGAAATGGGGGAAATCGAACTGGCAGACTTCCAGTGGTACATGACGGAAAACCAATGGAAATATACCAGGGATAAAACCTGTAGAATAAAAGTTAAGATCCAGACCGTAAACAAAGAAAACAGGCTGTATTTTTACCGGACAGCGGATCTGAAGGACTACAGGAACCAATTTGAAACATTTACTATGCCCGATGGGGTTTATCTTACAGAAAAACAATGCAAGCAAATCGCTGACGCTTACGAGAAAAAAGATTCTTTTGTATGGAAAGCTGTTGATACTGCCATCGATTCTGCCAAAAGAACAATGAGGTAATTCTGTTTTTTAAACTGATTGTGGGATGGATAATAAAACCGGGGACAACTTATTAAATGGAAATGATGCCGGATGTGGTTACCAAGATAAAAAATGAAAAATTTACTTTGCGAATTCTGTCGTACAGAGAACTAACGGAAATTGAAAAAGCTCAATCTATTTCTGCGTATTTACGGCAAAATCGCCTCAAAGCTCTCCCCAAGGAAGGAAAAGGAACTCTTGTAACCATTATTGGGGTTCATGATAGTTGAGATAAGTTGAGGTACCATTCTCTAAAAGGAAAAGCCCCGGGCTGCGGGGCTTTTTATTTCTTAGTGTGATTCAGTAAGTTTTTTATAAACCTCAAATCTATATCTACCATAATTAGCTTCTTTTTTATAAAAACATAGTTTTACATAATTTACTATATCTGCCTCAATTCCTTGCAAGCTGGTTTCGCCATCCTTATATTTTCGCCAAAGTTCAAGAAGCAACCAGTTCATATTGTCGCCAGCTTCCTCTTCAAGGTAAATTGTCTGATTGAATGAAAAAGACAGCTCTTTTGGATTTCCATATTGCCCAACAATGAATGTTTCATTATCAATATGGATATAATCGTTTGCATCCTCACCTATTCTAGGATTTTCAATTTCGGATACTTTTACCTGAAAACAATCAATTCTCTTCAAATCTCTTTTATAATTTTCGTAGATAGTTTTTATGCATTCATTACTCTCATCCATTGCTAGAGGGCAATCTTCTTTATCTTCTTTTGTGCACATTTCTGGATCTTCTTTAAGGCAATCAAGTTCTTCCAAAAGAGGAAATAAAATCTCAATGAATTTATCTGAGGTCATTGCCTGTTACTTCTCCATAACGGCCATACTGCTTGAAAAAACAAGCGGCTGCCTTTCGACAGCCGCTGAACGGGTTCCCCATCCCATTTATAATTCTAGTCTATATTTTATCCCCAAATAAGTCAAGCCTATTTTTTATCCTCGTTATTCTCTAGTTTAATAAATTCGGGTTCGTCGATTTGAATCTCTATTAATTTACATGGCCATTCCAGAAACCACTGCTCAATTTTCTGGCAGCGTTGAATACTGCCTACGCTTTCTGGTGGTTTATAGCCAATGAAATAAATCGGCCCAACATAAGCGCCTAAATATTTGGATAATAATTTCCTGCTTTCCTCAAGCCACTTCCTTTCTTTCTCATCTTCAATAGGTATGTATGACCAGGGAGGCATATTTGGGTCATACGGTTTTTCTTCATGAAGCTGCTCAACGAAATTATTTATGTCATTCAATATATCATCTACAGATTTGGTTTCCCAACGAAGGGGCGTGTTCACTTGTAACGTGAATTCCTTCTTATCCTTATTTTCGCTAACCTGTATTTCGGGTATGTAGTCGTCAGGTAACATATTCTACTCCTTCCTTCTACCCATTAGGCGAATAGGTTACCATTACCGGCCTTCCTATCATAGGTTTTCTGGGTATTTTGATTTCTTCTACGTCATAGGGCAATGGGTTATTGGTTTGAAACCTGAACGTAGGATAATCACACGGGCAATATTGGCAGTAGTCGGCGGGGCAAGATTCGTCGCAAGTCTTTTGTCCCTCGTGTTCATCCATCCATTTAAGGAATGCCGCAATATTGTTTTTGACAACATCATTATCACCGAAGTATGAAGCCCACTTTTCCAGGTCTTGTCGTGGGTATCTGTAACCGCTTATATGAGCCATCTTTATCTCTCCTTATACATAATTATTTTGCAAACCTGCAAATTGTCCATTCACCGATAATACTTTCTGACTGACCTTCTGTTTCCAGTGCTGGCAATTTACTTCGTGCGGGCGGTTCGTGTCGCTGAACCACTCGGCCTTATCAAAGCCGCACCTTGTCATTCCCTGGGGCAATGTGCGCCATTCATTTAGCCAGCCGCATGAAAAACAATTCCCAGGCGTTTCAGTAAGACGTTTTAGCTCGACCATATGTAATGAATAGTATAGAGTATCTTAATTTAATGTCAAGGAAAAACTATCGCCGTTTGGTTTTGGGGTTTATCCTCATGTCCTTCTTCAGCTTTTCTGCCCCGCGCTCGAACCGCCGCAGCTCCTCCATGTCGTAGAGCCTGGTGGTATAAAGAACTTCGCCGTCCTCTAGGGCTTCGCCTGCCTGAACAGTTATCTTCTCGAAGTATGCCCTGGTTTTGGGGTCCAGCTCATCAGCCAGCGTTATAGCCAGTTTCTTGCCAATAAAAATCTGGTTCCCCACTACCCGGATTTTCGAGGGCGGAGCGGCGGCGGCTTCCGCCCGGGAATATTCCTTGAATGCCCTCAGGCTCATTTTCTTCACGTTTTGAAACACTTCCCGCTTGTCGTGAAACTCGATAGCCCTGTCCACATGGGGAAGCTTTGTAGGCCCATCCTCGTCCGTAAATTTTATCTTCTCAAGGTCTTTTTGGTGTTTGAGAAACGCTTCGCCTATTTGCAGCCAGTAATGGGGGGTACTCCGGTCAATTTGCATGTCCTCACATAATTTCTCGATGTACTCGCTCATGCTGTGGTAATGTAAGTCTATATACATCTCCCGCTGCCGGAACCGCGCCAGGGCGATCCCCATGGCCAGGATCGAAAGGCGGACGCCTTTGATAGTGTCCCGGACGCCGCTATCGACCTCAGCCGCGCTGTCGGAATAAGCATAGTCCAGGCTAAATTGGCCAGAAGGCATCCGCTTTGCGGGGCGCCGCGGGCCGTCGTACTGGTTTACAATGGTCTCCATTTTCCTCTCCAATCGTGTTCTTATCGTGCGTTTATTATAGATATACTTGACTCTGTGTAGAAAGTATAGACATAATACAATTCATCCCAAATCCTTACAGGAAAAGGAATTAACGATAAATCACGGTGTGATAACGATTTAGCTGAGAAGGAGTTTGCGGGGAGACGAAAAGCTCAAAATCTACCATACGCAAGTATATAAGAGTTCAAGTCTCTTCGCCGGCATATCGTAAGTCCTTATGTTATAAGGAATTACGTGCTGAGCTACTCTAACTGGAGCGTTCATAACATATTTCAGAATTCGACTGGCACATAAACTGGCATATAGCCTGTTTCAATGCTGGTTTTATGAGGTATGCGCTATGAACGTTCAACTCTTGTGCGGTTTTTACTCTTACAAATGATAATCCCAATAGAAGGGTTTTCCTCCAGTAATTTTATAGTTTCATCAAGCGCGGTCAGGTAGAATTGCATTTTTCTCCTATATTCCGGCTTGAATTCGCCTATCATTATAACAATTGCTATCAAACATCGCAGTCTTCTGTGAAATAAAAGCAAGTCAATGTAATAATCGTCATCAGCA
>Ga0268262_10000383_pt1 | contig 59128 bp, 52 predicted proteins | sample TergutNc150P3_FD_190354 | JGI IMG/M metagenome (GOLD analysis project Ga0268262, IMG submission 190354) | Nasutitermes corniger P3 segment gut microbial community from laboratory colony in Florida, USA - Nc150 P3 (SPAdes) (version 2) | ecosystem: Host-associated > Arthropoda: Insects >... | reverse complement strand
TTTTGAGAGGGCGCCTTATGCCTCAACGCCAGAAGATTGGGAAAATCTTCTCCCTTGGAATATTAAGCTCCCTGTTTAGACGGATGCATTTTTCTTATTGTCAAGATGTAGTTCTTTTGACGGTTACAAAACGGGGCCGGTTGTCAGCAAGCCGGTTGAAGAGATGAGCAACGCGGAACTGTGGGCGGTATTTTTTGAATATTTGACAGACGAGGAGAAAAGGGGTAAAATAATCTCAATAATCAATCGTGAGGAAGGGATAGCGATGGCGGTAGAGACATTAGTAACTATCACGCAGGACGAGATAGAGTACGCGCGTATGTGTAATCTGATAAAAAGCCAGCTTGACTGGAACACCGCTATATTTGAAGCTCGGAGTGAAGGGCTTGAGGAAGGACTCCGGGAAGGCCGCAACGAAGGGCTTGAGGAAGGGCTTGCCAAAGGTCTCAACCAGGCCAGTCTTGACATTGCCCAAAAGATGAAAACTATGGGCTTTCCGGCGGAACAGATACAGGCCGCCACCGGCCTCTCTATAGAAACAATTAAAAGCCTTCAATAGCTTCATTAATGATTGTCAAGTTTTTTCTGCCGGAGGGGGAAAAAAATTAGGAATGAGGAATTAGGAATGAGGAATGAGGAATAAAGACAGTTAGCAGTGTTAAGATCGTGCGCTTCGCCTCTTTTACTGCTCACTGTCTTCTTCCTCCGTGTAACTCCGTGTCCTCCGTGGTTTTTATTCTTCCTCGCATTTCTTCCCTGCTTGGTAGCCCTAATTCCTACTCCTCAATGGTGTACGCTGCTTCCAGTATCTCGCTGTTTGTCATGCCGTCTTTAACGGCTATTGCTTTAATGGTCATAGCGGCGGTTATAGTAATAGGTGTGGTGGTATATTTCGTACTATCAGTGCCGTCTTTCACTGGGGTGCTGTTGTCAATAGTGTACCAGATTTCCGCGTCCTGTGTTGTGGTACTCAGTGTCACCTCTGTGTCGCTGGCTACCTCTCCCGCCTCAGGAGTTGCCGTCGGCGTGGCGACTTTCATTGTATATATTTCGGTCATCACATCACTGTTAGTCATGCCGGTATTAACTGCTATGGCTTTCAGGGTGGTTGTTTCGCTTATGGTAATTGAGCCTGAGGAGGTGGGACTGCTATTCGTTGGGTCACTGCCGTTTGTGGTGTAGTGAATTGTTGCCCCTGGAGTTGAACAGCTAAGGGTTACGCTTTGATTGGCGGTAAAAGGTCCTCCCCCCGCAGGAGTTGCCGTGGGCGTGGCGACTTTCATTGTATATGTTTCGGTCATCATCCCACTGTTTTCCATGTTAGCTTTAACTGCTATGGCTTTCAGGGTGGTTGTTACGCTTATGGTAATTGAGCCTGAGTAGGTGGGGCTGCTATTCGTTGGGTCACTGCCGTTTGTGGTGTAGTGAATTGTTGCCCCTGTCGTTAAACAGCTAATGGTTACGCTTTGATTGGCGGTAAAAGGTCCTCCCCCCGCAGGAGTTGCCGTTGGCGTGGCGACTTTCATTGTATATATTTCGGTCATCACATCACTGTTAGTCATGCCGGTATTAACGGCTATGGCTTTCAGGGTGGTTGTTTCATTTATGGGAATAGGGCCTGAGTAGGTGGGGCTGCTATCCGTTGGGTCACTGCCGTTTGTGGTGTAGTGAATTGTTGCCCCTTGAGTTGAACAGCTAAGGGTTACGTTTTGCACGGATGTGTAAGTTCCTCCCGCAGGAGTTGCCGTGGGCGTGGCGACAGTACCGGGTGATGGTATGTTGATGGTATACGTCGCGGTCAGTATCGCACTGTTAGTCATGCCGGTATTAACGGCTATGGCTTTCAGGGTGGTTGTTACGCTTATGGGAATAGGGCCTGAGTAGGTGGGACTGCTATCCGTTGGGTCACTGCCGTTTGTGGTGTAGTGAATTGTTGCCCCTTGAGTTGAACAGCTAAGGGTTACGTTTTGCACGGATGTGTAAGTTCCTCCCGCAGGAGTTGCCGTTGGCGTGGCCACGGTACCGGGTGATGGTATGTTGATGGTATACGTCGCGGTCAGTATCGCACTGTTAGTCATGCCGGTATTAACGGCTATGGCTTTCAGGGTGGTTGTTACACTTATGGAAATAGGGCCTGAGTAGGTGGGACTGCTATCAGTTGGGTTACTGCCGTTTGTGGTGTAGTGAATTGTTGCCCCTGGGGTTGAACAGCTAAGGGTTACGCTTTGCGCGGATGTGTAAGTTCCCTCCGCAGGAGTTGCTATGGGCGTGGCTACAGTACCGGGTGATGGTATGTCGATGGTGTACGTTGCCACAAGTGGTGCGCTGGTTGTCATGCCCGCTTTGACGGCTATGGCTTTCAGGGTGGTTGTTACGCTTATAGTAATAGGGCCTGAGTAGGTGGGACTGCTAATCGTTGGGTCACTGCCGTCTGTGGTGTAGTGAATTGTTGCCCCTTGAGTTGAACAATCAAGGGTTACGTTTTGCGCGGATGTGTAAGTTCCCGCTCCAGGAGTTGCTGTCGGCTTGGTGACAGTACCGGGGGCGGCAACGGTATACGCAGCCTCAAGTGGTGCGCTGGGTGTCATACCGTCTTTAACGGCTATAGCTTTAATGGTCATGGCGGCGGTTATGGAGATTGGGACGGTATATTTTTTACTGCTCGGACCGTCTTTCGCCGGGGTGCTGCCGTTAGTGGTGTACCAGATGTCCGCGCCTGCGGTTGTGGTTCTCAGTTCTACCGTTGCGCCGCTGGTTACCTCTCCAGCAGGAGGATTCGCCGTGGGCGTGGCGACGGTTTGCGGGGACGCCGTAAGAGTGTATATTGCCTCCAGTATCGCGCTGTTAGTCATGCCGTCTTTAACGGCGATTGCTTTCAGAGTTAGTTTGCCTGTTTCTATGACGGGCTTGTTGCTGTCGCTGTACAGGGTGCTGTCTTTTGTTGGGTCTTTTCCGTCCTGCGTGTAGTAAATCTTGGCGCCTGGGGTTGCGGTGTTCAGTGTTACCGTTGTACCGCTGGTTACTGTTCCCGCCGCAGGAGTTGCAAATGGCTTTGTGACAGTACCGGCGGCGACAATGGTGTACGTTGCCGTCAGTATATCGCTGTTTGTAACGCCCTCTTTAATGGCGATTGCTTTCAATGTGAGGTTGCCTGTTTTTATGACGGGCTTGGTGCTATCGCTGTACAGGGTGCTGTCTTTTGTTGGATCTGTTCCGTCCAGCGTGTAGCGAATCGTGGCGTCTGAGGTTGCGGTGGCAAGGGTCACGGGCGTATTGTCTTCCACTTCCGCTCCATCGGGAGGAGTTGCTGTCGGCTTGGCGGCCTTCCACTTCGCGTAGACAGTGATGTCAGGCTCTTTAAAGGAAGTGATTATGGTTGAAGCAGTAAAGGGAGTTTCGGTTTTAGCCGTATCATCCGCAATCGTGTACCAGCCGGCGAATTCGTGCCCGCTGCGGACCGGCGATGCCGTCGGCAGCTCGTCGATCTTGTCTTTTGGGGAATAGACTTTCTTTATCCGAGGCACGGCTTCCGTATTCCCGCCGTTATTGTCAAATGTGACTGTATATATGTAATCGTAAACTTTAACTACGCAGGTAGCGACGGCGTTGTCCGATCCGTCAACGACAGCGGTAATGACGGTATCTCCCTGGCTCACGCCTTCCACATTACCTTGGTTATCCACTGTTGCCGCGCTGGGATTGCTGGAAGTCCATGTTAAGGATACGTCTTTCATGTTCGCGCTGCTGGGCGACACTATAATTTGAAGTAATTCGCCCTCGTTCTTTATTATTTCCAGAGTTTCCTGGGCGAACCTTATACTGCGTATACTTGGCTGGTAGGGATCGGGGCAGGAGGCAAACAAGCCGGCGAAAACCGGAAACATAACCGACACAGCTACTGTTTTTAACAAGCTTCGTTTTTTCATTTTTCCCCTCCGCCGTTTAGTAACTCTTACTTTTTGGTAATAACGCCGTATTCATAACCAAAACTTATGGTCACCGACCTGCGCTTGTAACCTTCGTCATCCGCTCTTACATAGGTGTTGAACAAATCCATGGAAAACCGCATGTCAATAAAGAAAATGCCGGGGAGCGGATCGAGTTTTGCCCCGAAACTAAGCCCGAAGTGCAAGCCTACCGGAAACGCAGAATCATAGGCTATTGTATCATTAATCAGCATCGATGTATAGGCCCCCCCGAATAAAGAAAAAAGCATATTGCCCTGGCGGTATGCCTGGAATTTGAGCAGAGCGCCGGGCGTTATCGTCATTACCGTAACAGGAGACCAATCGTAGTTAAGAACCCCTTCTATCTGGGCGGCAAACCGGGAAAAGAACGGGACAGACTCAGGGGCAAGGCTTCCCGTAAAAGAAAGGGCGGCGTTCATAGTCTGCCAGTGATTGGCCACATGGCGCGTGTCAGGGTCGTCCCATGCAGGCTCGGCTTGCATCCGTAAAGGCGTCAGCCCGGCCCGCCCCCCGATATACATCCAGTGAAGGGGCATTGACGTGGTAATAAAAACTTCCCTTGCCGACCCGAAACCGCCCGAATCTCCAATTCCCGATCCTCCCCCCTTCCCGGAACCTGAACTGTTGCCCCTGGTAAGCCATGAGAAAAGCGTTTCAAGCGTAGGCGGAAGTACAGTGGCGCAGTCATGGCGGTCATAAGCGACTAGTGTGTCGCTGAAAACAAGCCGCATTTCATCCTGCGGCACCATCACCCAGAGATACAGGCGCAAAGTCCAGAGTTCATCGTCATTGGGGTCGAGTGTCAGTTCGCCCGTGAGGGCCAGAGGGTGAGTCTTGGTCAGAGAGGGGCTGGGGAATAAATTAGGAGGGTTGCCCCCTTCAGGAACGTCTTCCGGCAGATTGGTCATATCAATAACGGCAGACCTGTAACCCGGCATGTTGTTAACAGCTATATAAAGTTCCTCTCCAAATTCTCTAATTATTATTTGTACTTGCGGATCTCTGCTTGTTTGCGGATCGCTGCCCCAAAAAGGTATTAATGCGACGGTTTGTATCTTGATTGACTGGGCAAAAACTGTTAGCGGCAGAAATAGAAACAATAGTAATGAAAATATTTTTTTTAGAGTATTGAAACTCATTTTTTGTTTCCCCTTTCCCTTTACTCTTTTGAGATAAGCCGTTAATGCGCGCAGCGCACAATATCGCTTATACTTTAAGTATAAGACAAAAATATTCAAATGCAATGAGAATACAAAGAGAATTAGTAATTAGCAATGAAAAAAGAGCAATGAGCAAAGAGCAATGAGCAAAGTTAAGACGGGCATACTCTCTTCCTTTGCTAATTTTCTATAGTGGTTCCCGTAAATTCCCCGCCGCAGATAATTTTTCTCAGGTTTTCCAGGTTTCTTCCCGCGGCGCAAATTACTTTCAGCCCCAGTTCCTGCGCGTGGCGGCTGGCGACAGGGTCAAAGGGGACGTTTGTGCCGGGAACCCATTTGTCGCCTACCATTGCCCTGAAACCGTCCCATGAAATACGGTCTAAAGGGCGGGCGTTTGGATCTTTTTTGGGATCTCCGGTGTAGACTTTTTCGATATTTGAAAGGTTTATCACGGTTTTGGCGCCGAACCGCCCGGCAAGCAGCACCGCGTCGTTGTCCGAGGAAAAGCCCGGTTTCCAGCCCGCGGCGACCAGGACTTTGCCGGAAATAGGTTCCCCTACGGTAGGATCAGTTACAACCTCCTGGAGACACCATTCAGACATAACCGCTTTTACCAGTTGGGCGTTCAGGCGGGTGGCCATTATCCCTATCCAGTCCGCCTCTTCGTCGCGTACCGCGCCGGCGCACACTTCCCTGTATGCGCTTTGCCATGCTCTGGCCGGCCCCCCGCCGCCCACCACAAAGATGAATCGGCGCTCGCCGTCTTCTTCCAGAAGTTCCCTTATAAGGGCCGCGAATTCCCTCAGGAATTTCCCGTCAACCCCATCCGGCGCCACGATTGACCCGCCCAGCGAAATAACTGTTACCATAACACCCCCAATTCAAATAGCAAATAGCAATTAGCAAAGAGCAAAGGTAAGATTGTTGTATCTTGCTTTGCTATTTGCTACCTGCTCTTTGCTCTTTTGTCATTGTGCATACATTCCTGTAATTGTTACAGCCCCCCAGAGACTGGAATAGGACTCTATGCCGCCGACCGATTCTTCCCACAGGTTCTGCAGCGCGTAGGAACGGCCGTGCGCTACCGTGCGGCCCCTCGGGTCCATCTGGGCAAGATCGGAAAAGCCCCGCGAAAAAGCGATCCTCTGGCTGTCGATATTGCCGAAGTAATAGTTTTCCCTGTCGGGCCGGTCGCCGAACTGGGCCGGAACCGCGTCCGCGCCCATCACGGGGTCGGCGGGGACCCAGCCGAAGCCGTCTATCCAGAATTCCGCCCACCAGTGGTTCATTGTCTGCCGGCTGCGGCTGACCAGCACCCCGGCTACCGGCATACAGGGAACGCCCGCGCTGCGGAGCAGGGAACTGTACAGCATGGCGGCCGTATAAAAATCAGCCTTCTTTTTTTCCAGCGCCGAAAAAACATCGCTGTCCGACAGATTCTGGGTGAAGGAAAATTCCTTCAGCATCCATTCGTATATTTTTTGCGCTTTGATATAAGGGTTCTGCTCCCTGCCGACGATTGCCGCAGCCTGGTTCTTTATCCTCGGATCAGCGGACGGAAGCTGCGGGGCGCTTTTCGTATACTCGTCGCGCGCCGGGGAAGCAGCCTCCTGCCTGATGGACTGGGGGCGGATCGCCGTCTCTATGCTGTAAACCTCTACTTTCCATGAGATGTTCAGCCGCGTTTCGCTGTACGCCGCCAGATTGTCCAGTTTGAAGATGCTGATACCCCTGTAATTTTCAATAAACGGCTCCGTGCTGCTTGACAATATTTCCGTGTTCCGCTGGGAGGACAAGGCGGCCGGGCGGGGAACCCACAGGTACAGGGTGTTGGGCTTTTCAGCAGCGCCGGTTTTTATGTTTACCGAACAGGAAATAATAAAATTCCGTTTGTCATGGAAAGTCTTGGTTCCGGGCCTGTTTGCAAGATCGATGAAAAGGGGGGGGGAACTGCCCCTGCTTGTCCTGACTTCCACATTCCCGCTGACGGCCCCGTCGGGGACATGCACTCTGATTTCCCGTTCCGTCCACAATTCAATGTCAAAATCAGCCCCCGAGGCTTCTATAAACTCCTGCTGTATTATCTCGGCAGGGGCGGAAGCGGTTTTTTTGGCGTCCCATGAAAAGAAAACGCCCCCGCTCCCCCTTGTGTTGCCGAATCCGGTGCCGGTAATACTGACCAGAGTGCCGATTGCCCCTATTTGCGGCGTTATTGAGGCCGCCCTCGGCCCCTGTCCGTATGCAACTCCCGCCGCCTGTTTCGGGAGCGACGCCCTGTTGGAGTAAAGCATACCGTTGCTTTTTCTGCCCCTGACATGGACGTACACAAGCCCTGCCTCGCTGAATTCGGGGACAATGATCTTTATCTCGTTGTTCCGCCATTCGAGGTACGACGTGCCTGTCGGCTGGACTCCGGCAACGGTGACGCTGGAAGCCCCTTTTTCGTTACCGAAATTGGCCCCCTGTATCGCAAGCGGCTCCCCCGTGTTCCCGATCTGGGGGGAGATGGAATAGATGACAGGAGCTTGCGGGCGACAGCTAACAACAAATAACAGGGAGATAAAAAAATTAGGAATGAGGAATGAGGAATGAGGAATAGTTTTTTTAGTATCTATTTTTTTCGATTTTCTCGCCACTCTTTATTCCTAATTCCTCATTCCTAATTCCTCATTCTTCATACGGGTTTATCGTCAGCATTATTTCAATAGAGGGGGCGGCCTCTTGTTTGAACGAACCTAAGGGAAAATAACATATCTTTTCATCGAATTCAAGAGGGATGGTCTGTACCGAAGTCTGATAGCGGATTCCCTGTTGGGGATCTGCCGTCCATACCTGGCCCTGGGCGACAAGGAATTTCTGCCTGCCGCCCTGGTGCCTGATAAAGGTAAACCGCGCCACTATAACCAGGTTTTCCCCGATCAGCTTTATCTCGACAGGGCGTCCGGGGATCGTGATCTTTTGATGGGCCTCGTTCCAGGTGATTTCGTCGTTCTCAAGGATGCGGGCGTCAATGTCCATTACAACCGCCCTCCCCTTGAAACGGGGCAGAAGATTCTGTATAGAGGAATCCGCCTGCGAATCTCCCTCTTCTTCGGCATGTGCCGCAGAGGCGCACAGGGCGAGGATAAGGAATAAAATCGGGGCAAGCGGTCGGGTCATGGCTGTCTTTTTCTCCGCCCCGGCGTGTTCCGGGGAAAATCGGCGGCCCTGACTATTGTCGGTTCTCCGTAACTGGCGAAATTCCGGCTCTCAGGCAGTTTGAGTATTAATATTTCGCCCGAGTCGGTGCTGCCGAGGTACTGCAAAACGCTGTCCATCCCGGAAAACGGGATAATATCCGGCATGATCTCGGTTTCGGCCATTATTGCCATGTTTTGAGGCGCCGCCCTCCCGGGCGACCTTATAACCCAGAGGAAGGCAAGGGCAAAAAGCGCGAAAACAGCGGCGGCGGCGGCCGGGAGGGGTATGGAAACGCGGCGCTTCCATATCGGAGTTGCGAAAACAGAACGGTTCCCGCAGCCCGGGAAAAAAGAGCGGGCTTCCAGTTTTTGCAGGACCCTCTGCTTCGCTTCCTCCAGAAGCCCGTCGCTCGCCGGGGCAGGCGAAATGGAATGTTCCCTGTACGTTTGCATTTGCTTCGCGCAGCATTCGCAGCCCGCGATATGAGCCTCCATTTTTTCTTTCCACGGCGAATCCATCTCATTATCAAACAAGACCGAGACAAACTGCCTGTTAGGACACTTCTGACTCATGCGTCCCTCCTTTTCTTTCAGGCCCGCAAACGCTTCCTTCAACAACCCCTTGAAGAAGGGCGGTAAGGCGTTCCCGCGCCCTGAAAACACGGACTTTGACATTCCCTTCGTTTATACCGAGCGCCCGCCCGATTTCCCTGTAGTTCATCTCGGCATATTCCTTCAATATAAGCACAATGCGGAGGCTTTCCGGCAGTTTGTCAAGCGCTTCCATAACCTCCCCCCTTGTCTCTTTTTTAACAAGCAGCGCCTCCCCTGTCTCTTCTTTCCTTGAGTCTTCCTTGAATGCCTGCTGGTAAATCTTCCGTTCGCGCTGTTTCCGCTTTGCGTAGTTAATGGACGCGTTTTTAACTACGCGTATCAGCCAGTATTTGGCCTCTTCCTGGTTCGGAAAAACCATGTTTTTCTCGTGCATCCGGAAAAACGCGTCCTGGCAAAGATCCTCCGCCGCCTCGCCGGAATTGGTAATGCGGTACGCGACCTTGTATAAAACGGGGAAGGCGAAATTGAATATCAGCCGGAATTCAGCCTCGGTCATCTCCCGGTGTCCGTCCCCTCATTTATAAATATAAACAAACTTTTCTCCAAATTGTTACAAAGCGGGCCGCTTTCCTGTTACTTTTAGTGGGGGCCTTTGTGAACCCTGTTTACCTTGATAAACGAAGCGCATTTGCCGAAGTTTTTTATGCTTGCCGCGCCGATATAGGTTCCGCACGACCGTAAGCCGCCCAGGATGTTCCTTACCGGTATGCTGACGGAACCCTTGTAGGGCACTTCTTCCACCAGGCCTTCGCTGGCGCGGTAATCCTTGATGCCCCCGAAATGGGAAGCCTGGGCGAGATCGGAACTCATCCCGTAAAAGAATTTGAATTTTTTTTCTTTGATTATGGGTTTGAATTCCGGGGTATATTCGCCGTCATGTATATACTTTGTTATAACGCTGCCGTCGCATTCGTCTGTTCCGGCGAATATGGTCCCGAGCATAACCATGTCGGCGTTGGCGCAGAAAGCCTTCGCGACGTCGCCGGGGGTCTTGCAGCCGCCGTCCGCTATCACAAGCCCGTTCAGGCCGTGGGCCGCGTCGGCGCAGGAAATAATGGCGTCAAGCTGGGGGTAGCCCACTCCGGTCGTAACCCTGGTTCTGCAAAAAGCGCCGGGGCCGACTCCGATTTTTACGCCGTCCGCGCCGGAGATGATAAGTTCCTCCGCCATTTCCGGCGTGCAGACGTTTCCGGCAAAGATAATGCTGTCCGGCAGCGTTTCCCGTAATTTATGTATAAAGTCGGAAAATTTCTGCACGTAACCGTTGGCGACGTCAACAATGATTTTCAGCGGGGTTTTAACATCTTCTTTCAGCAGCAGATCGTTAAACGAAATTAATTTTTCGAATTCCTGCGGGTCCCTGATTCCTATCGTATAAAACCCGTATTTCATTTTTGTAGCGAGGTGTTCTTTTTGGAACCATTCCTCGCTGTGGTGTTTCGCTATGGCGGTAAACATCCTGTGTTCCGCCAGCGCGTGCAGCATATTAAAATTTCCGGTAGCCATATTGCTTGCGATTACCGGAATCCCTTCCAGTTTATGGCCGTGCCTTGTCTTAATCACCCGCACGAGGTTTACGTCTTTGCGGGATTCAAGGGTGCTTCTTTTCGGTTTAATCAGCACGTCGTCAAAATCCAGCTTCGTGCCGCTTTCAAGTATCATGGGGGTATGGTACTATATCAAAGAGCAAATAGCAATGAGCAATGAGCAAAGCACGGAAAAAATAGCCTGTGTTATCGAAGCGTGTTTGGAAAAAAATCCTTGCGGCGTTGAGGTTTTTTACAACGAACCGATGGCAAGGCACTGCACTTTTAAAACTGGCGGGGCGGCGGATTGCCTGATAAGGCCTTTTGGGGACGGCTTTCCTGATTTTGCGGCTGCTTTGCTCGGGGCGGCGCGCGCGGAAGGCGTCGGGGTTTTCATCCTGGGAGGCGGGGCCAATATACTTGTCGCCGATGCGGGGATTCGCGGGATTGTTCTGGATTGTGGCGGCTGGGCGGGAGAGGAAGACAATAGGGAAGGGGTGTTTCGGCTCCGGGCAGGGACAAGCATGGACGATGCCGCCGCGATTGCGGAAAGAAAAGGTCTTAGCGGCCTGGAATTCCTGGCGGGGATGCCCGGCAGCATAGGCGGGGCGGTCTGGATGAACGCCCGCTGTTACGGGCAAGAAATCGCCGACGTGCTAACCGAAACCGAAATCATAGATTTTTCCCTTTCCCCTCCTGAAACCCTGCGCCTGACTGCCTGCAAAAACGACTTCGGCTATAAGCGCAGCCCTTTCCAGGGGCGCGACGCGTTGATCCTTTCCGCCGCTTTCCGGCTAGTGCCCGGAGATCCGGGGCGGATCGGGGAGCGTATGGACGCGAACCGCAGGGACCGCGAAGAGAAGGGCCACTACCGTTTCCCGTCCGCCGGTTCGGTGTTTAAGAACAACCCGGAATTCGGCAAGCCCTCAGGAAAAATCATTGACGAACTGGGCCTGCGCGGGCTTCAAAAAGGGGGCGCGCAGGTAGCGCCCTGGCACGGCAATTTTATTATCAATACCGGCGGCGCGACATCCGAAGACATACGCGCCCTAACGGAAGAAGTCGCCGCCAGGGTAAAAAACGCCACAGGTTTTACGCTTGAGCCGGAAATACTATTTATCAAATAGCAAATAGCAAATAGCAAGGAGCAAAGGTAAGATTGTTGTATCTTGCTTTGCTATTTGCTATTTGCTATTTGTTTCCCCCCCCTTGATTTTTCTTTCCTTTTTGTATATATTTTAACTATATTTAATTAATTTTAGGTAATAAATGAAATTTATACTGTTTTCGCTTGCCCTGTTGTTTTTTTCGGGCTTTGGTTCCATTTCTTGCGGCTCGGCTTCGCCTAAAAAACCTGCTGCGGACACTTCTGCGGCGACCCAGCCGCCTTCCGCTGAAAGCGGAAGCGCGGAAGATGACTGGATCTATACCGTCGAGCTTCCCGCGCCGGGGGCTCCCCTGCCGGTTTCCGTGTTCTCCGAAATATGGGCCTATGTTGTTGCCGGCAGGGAAGCCGCTTTAACGCCGGGCCTGCCGATTTCCGATGTCGGTTATTGCGGGGCGGAGGTAAGCAGCTACGGAGTCCTGGTGGACGTGCCGAACCGCAGGAAATTGCGCGCTTTTCCGGGCAGGGTTCACCTTGTTGCCATGTGCGGCGGAAGGGCTTTAAGCCATTTTGTCCTTAAGCCCGGCAGCGAAGAGCGGAGAAAACTGATCGCCGACCTCCTTGCCGCCGCAAAAGACTATGACGGCCTGCAAATCGATTTTGAAGATGTCGGGTCAAGGGACGCGGAGCCGTATTTTACTTTTCTGAAAGAACTCAGGGCCGGCCTTGGAAACAAAATGTTTACCGTGGCCCATAGGGCGCGCACAAGGAAAATCGCCGACGACGTATACGACTACGAAAAAACCCTGCCCGTTGTTGACCGCATCCTGGTAATGGCCTACGACGAGCACTGGTCGGGCAGTGCCGCCGGTTCTATCGCGTCGCTCGGCTGGTGCAAAAGGGTCGCGGAGTATTCGCTAAAGGCTATTGGAAAGGAAAAACTGGTCATGGGGCTGCCCTTTTACGGGCGCGCGTGGGCGAAGCCGAACCATGCGGGGGCTTATGTATACAGCTCCGTTGAAAGGATCATCAAGGAAAATAACGTAAAAGCCGTAAGGCGGGAAAACGGCATACCGGCGTTTGATTACAACGCCACCGTCTCGGTTAAAGTGTACTATGAAGACGAGTACTCGCTTTCGGCCCGCATGGAAATGTACCGGACAATGGGAGTCGCCGCGATAGGTTTCTGGCGGCTCGGCCAGGAAACGCCCGCCGTGTGGCCGATTTTAAAATTAGGAATTAGGAATTAGGAATTAGGAATGAGGAATATGTTTGACGCGGAAAAAACGGCGGAAGAAATTGTCCTGTGGATACGCGATTACTTCGACCAAAATCCCGCTAACCGGGGCTGCCAGGCGGTAGTGGGCTTGAGCGGCGGCAAGGACAGTTCCACAGTCGCCGCCTTGTGCGTCAAAGCCCTCGGCGCCGACAGGGTTATCGGCGTGCTGATGCCCCAGGGCGAGCAGTGGGACATAAGTTTTTCGCACGAGCTTGCCGCCCATTTGGGGATAAAAAAATGCATCGTCAATATTAAGGACAGCGTGGACGCTCTTTTCCATTCGATAAAAGAAGGCGGTTTATTGCTAAACAGGCAGGCGACAATCAACACCCCCGCCAGAATCAGAATGTCCGTCCTGTACGCTGTTTCGGCGATCATAGGCGGGCGCGTGGCGAACACCTGCAACCTGAGCGAGGACTGGGTGGGCTATTCCACAAAGTTCGGCGACAGCGCCGGGGATTTCAGCCCCATATCGGGCCTTACGGTAAGCGAGGTAAAGGCCGTGGGGAAGGCGCTCGGTCTGCCGTCAAAATTTACCGACAAGCTGCCCGCCGACGGCCTTTCCGGCCTGTCCGACGAAGACAACCTGGGTTTTTCCTACAATGTCCTTGACAAATACATCAGGGAAGGCATCTGCGAAGACAGATCCGTCAAAGAAAAGATCGACAGCCTGCACAAAAACAACCAGCACAAACTCAGCCCAATGCCGGCATACCAAATAGCAAATAGCAAATAGCAAGGAGCAAAGGAAGAGGCGAAGCTGTCTCTTTCTTAACTTTGCTACCTGCTATTTGCTATTTGCTAATTTTGAAACGGGTTAATTAACATGAGGCCTTCGATGCCTTCAAAGTCTTTGGTGTTCCTCGTGATCAGCGTTAAATGATGGGTTATCGCAGCAGAGGCGATCATCGAGTCAGCCGCCGGCATGGTCCTTTCCGTGTTGGCGCGGATCTTCCCCCATTCCTCCATGGTATCCCTGTCCAGGGATATAATACGCCCGTTAAACCATTCCGGCAGTTTGCCGTAAAGCCAGACCAAAAGCTCGTGCTTTTTTTTACCGGGGGGGAGTTTTTCTATGCCGTAGCTAATTTCCCCGACGGTAATGGTGCAAATATACAGATCCTCGCCGGACAGCCCGTCTATAAATTCCTTTACCTTTTCGTTGCAGTTCGATTTTCGTATTTCGGATATAATGTTGGTATCCAGAAGGTATTTCACAGGCTAATATCCCTCATTTTTTCAGGAAGCCTCGGGGGCAATTCGAGGTCAAAATCCAGGAGCGGGGAACTTTGAATAAAATCAAAGAACGACTGCCGGGGGCGGACAAGTTTTTGGTAATCCGCCATGGAAAGAATGACCGCCGTTTCTTTTCCTCGGACAGAGATAACTTGAGGTTTTGACGATGTCGCTTTAATAACATCGCTGAACATGGCCTTAGCCTCCTGCAACTGCCACCTGGCGTTTTTATACCCTGTTTTTGCCTGTGCAACCATACCTGTACCCTTCCTTAATAAGACTAGTCTGACTAGTTATAATATAAGGGGTAATATTAAAATTGTCAAGAGAAATTTTATTTAAATAAGAGGGAAGACAAATACAAAATAGCAAATAGCAGGTAGCAAATAGCAAAGTTAAGAAAGTCACTCTGCGCCTCTTCCTTTGCTATTTGCTATTTGCCCTTTTTCTCTTTTTATGCTACCCTATAACAAGAATGGATATTACTAAAACCCTGCTGCTGGAAATTGACGTGCAGAACGATTTTTGCCCCGCTTACTCGGGCGGGAAAGGCGGCGCTTTGGCTGTAACTGACGGGGGCGGCGTGGTAAAGCCGCTTAACGCGCTTGCCGCTGCCGTCGCGGGCGCGGGAGGCTGGGTCGCTGCTACCCAGGACTGGCACCCCGCAGGGCACGTTTCTTTCGCTTCTTCGCATCCGGGGAAAAAAAACGGTGATATAATTGAAATAGAGGGCAAGGGCCAGGGGCTTTGGCCGGATCATTGCGTGCAAGGCGGGCGGGGCGCGGATTTTCACGCCGGTCTTGACCTTAAACCGGTTCATCTGGTCGTGCGTAAAGGCTTCCGGGCCGGGCTGGACTCGTATTCCGCTTTTTTTGAAAACGACCGCAAGACGGCGACCGGCCTTGAAGGCTGGATACGGGGATTGGGGATACAGACCGTTATCATAGGGGGGCTGGCTACGGATTACTGCGTGTTTTTCAGCGCCATGGACTCAAAAAGGCTCGGGTTTGACACTATAATCGCGGAAGACGCCGTGCGGGGGGTGGGTCTGCCGCCCGGCTCTGTGGAAAAAGCCGTCGGGGAAATGCGGGCTTGCGGCATTGCCTTTGCAAGCTCGGGGGACCTGACAGTTCGCTGTAAGGGAGATGCTGATGGATAAAAAAGGGCAGTCCGCTTTGTTTACCGATTATTACGCCCTCACCATGTCGCAGGGGTACTGGAAACACGCCCCCGAGCGTCATGCTGTTTTCGAGATGTCTTTCAGGCGGCAGCCGTTCGGCGGCGGCTATACCATATTCGCCGGCCTGGGCACCCTGCTTGAAAGCCTCTCCGGTTTTTCTTTTTCGCAAGAGGATATCGAGTACGTGAAAAACCTCGGCGGGTTTGAAGACGGCTTTATTGAATACCTTAAAAATTTCCGCTTCACAGGCTCGCTCTGGGCGGTTGACGAAGGGACGGTTGTTTTCCCCCAGGAACCGCTGATCAGAGTCAGGGGGAACCTCATCGAATGCCAGCTTATCGAGGCGATGCTTCTTAATACGGTAAATTTTCAAAGCCTGATCGCGACCAAGACCCGGCGCGTCTGGCTGGCTTCGGGAAAAGGCTCGGTAATGGAATTCGGCCTGCGCCGCGCCCAGGGGCCGGACGGGGCGCTGTCCGCGTCAAGGGCGGCGTTTATAGGCGGCGCGATCGGGACGTCCAACACCCTGGCGGGAAAATTATTCGGCATCCCCGTGATGGGCACTATGGGCCACTCCTGGGTAATGTCGTTTCACAATGAGGAAGAAGCCTTTGACGCCTACGCGGGCCTCTACCCGGAAAGGACAGTGTTCCTTATCGACACCTACGACACGGTAAAAAGCGGAGTGTTAAACGCGATTAAGGCGGGGAAAAAACTCGACGCGCAGGGGAAAAAATTCGGGGTGCGCCTTGATTCCGGCGATATCGAATACCTTTCCGCCGAGGTGAGGAGGCTTCTGGACGAAGCGGGTTTTAACGACGCGAGCATAACCGTATCCAACGAGCTGGACGAAACGATAATTGAAACCCTGGTGAGGCTGGGCGCGCCCGTTGACACCTGGGGCGTCGGGACGAACATGGTTACCGGCGGCGACGACGCGGCGCTTACCGGGGTCTACAAAATGTCCGCCTGCGAGGACAAAAACGGGAACCTGAAGCCGGTAATGAAATTTTCCGACACTCCGGAAAAAACCACGAACCCCGGCATCAAGCAGATATGGAGGCTGAGGGACAACAACGGCTCCCCGGTCGCCGACGTGCTTGCCGTAGACGGCCCCGGCGAGGCTGAAATTTTTGAGCAGGGCGGCAGGTACTGCTTCTGGCACACTTCGGGCGACTACCGGCATTTTTTCCACGAGATCGGGACGGAGCCGGAGCCGATGCTGAAAATGCGCCTGAACAAGGGCGCCCGCGTGGGGCCGAGGCTCTCGTTAGCTGAAATCCGCTCGGCCTGCGGCTACGCACTGGAAAGTTTTGATTCGACGTACAAACGCCTCCATAAACCCAGCGTCTACAAGGTGTCGATGACCGAAAAAGTCCGCAGCCTGAAACTCGAGCTTATCAATTCATTTGTTAATAATATGTGACTTTTTTATCGTCTTGCCGTGGGCGGCGAAAAAACGGCGCACCGCGTAATCTATCTCGTAACGGGGCGGGTTCATGGGCAGGACGAAATTTCTCGCCGCGCTGTAGCTTGCCTTGTAATTTTCAACGAGGCCGCGCTCCCAGTCGGTAACGTCTTCAAGGTAGTCGTTTATGAGCGCCCCCATCGCCTCGCCGGGGAGGTTTTTGAAGCCGGCCTGGTTCAGGGCGGACAGGCTCCGCAGGTAGCGGGCGCGGAAGGCGCCGTTTTCCCTCATCAGTTTCGCCGCCTCGGGCTGGAGGTAGGCGTACAGGCCCATGGAATCGAGGGCTTCGACGATGGGCGCGGCCTGGGGCGAACGGATTATTTTGAAAATTTCCTCGGTAAGCCTGGAAGGGGGGATTGCCGCAAGCAGGCGGGACTGTTTTTTGATTTTCCATTTAAGGGGGAGGGGCAGGGTAAAGCCCGTGGCGGCCCCGTATTTTACGGCGCGTATCATCCTCACCGGATCGTCGGTAAAGATCGTTGACAGGGGGATGACGGGCCTGACCCGCCGGGCTTGTATATCCTTCATGCCGTCCACATAGTCCACGACTGTTTGCTGTCCCGGATCGTAGAACAGGGCGTTCATGGTGAAGTCCCGCCGCATAACGTCTTCGTTTATGGTGCCGAAGGTGTTGCTGGTCAGCCCGTTTTTAAGCGAGCGGAAGGTTGAGACTTCAAAGATTCTCGGCCCGAAGTACACGTGGACGAGTTTGAACCGTCTTCCGATTATGCGGGAATTGCGGAAGATTTTTTTTATCCGCGCGGGGTTTGCCTCGCTTACTATGTCGAAGTCCTTTGGTTTTTTTTTGAGGAGCAGGTCTCTTACCGCGCCTCCGACTATATAAGTGTCGTAACCGGCTTCTTTCAGCCTGAGGACGATGCTTACCGCCTCTTTGTCAACGTCGTCGATATGTATTCCGTGTTCGTCCCTTGTATAAACGGCGGCTTTTTTAACCAGCCTGCCCTTTTCTTCGCTGTACCTGTAACGCAAGTTCGCTCCTTGGGCTTATTATAGCACAGGCGCAAAAAATTAGGAATTAGGAATGAGGAATGAGGAATAAAAATTAGGAATGAGGAGTGAGGAATTAGGAATAGGTTTTTTGGACAAACGTATGAATATACGGCGGTTGAGGCTTGAAAAAAGGGCTAAAACGCATTATTTTATATTATATAGAAGTCATTAACGGAAATAAGGGCTTGACTTTTTTTTATTATTTTGTAAAATGGGGGAGAGTGAGAAAGTTAATAGGTACCAAAATCAGGGGAGTTATTTTATGACGAATTTAGATGTTTATAACATGAAACCCGGTGAATTCGCTGCCGCCTATGAAAAGGCAAAGGCTAACAGGCCGGAAAAAAAACCTTTCAACACTTCAAAACTCTCCCTTGATGAACAACTGGAAAATTTTCAAAACACATCCTTTAGTGACGAAGATATAATTGCTCTTCATGAGGATATGCTTTCTGTATGAGTCCGCATCCCAATCTTGAAGCCTTCCTTGTAAAACTTGAGGGGCTAATGATTCAAAAATATGAAAACTGTATACTTCAATCAAAATACTTAACTTGTAAAGCAGCTTCTAATAAGACGGTTGGTTCTGTCAACAAAACAGTATTTCATATAAATCAGAATAGCCTGACCGAAGCGCTTGAAGAGATAGTTAAAGATGTCCGTTTTATGTTTGAACGGCGTGGAACCCGTATGGGGAAAGATCATCCAAGCCCTGGAAAGATTGCGGGGGTAATAGTTTACCGGCTGTCAAGGAGCCATATTGTACACCTTGCGGAAGGCTGTGTTTCATGTGATTTCCAATGCGCTTCCAGACTCAATTATGAGTTTGCAATTAGGTGTGCAGTGGAATATGTTGGTATTAAATATTCAAGAATACCAAAGGAAATCAGTAAGGAATTGCTTTATTCATTATCCTTGCGCCATGTAAACCAGGAAACGCTTGCTTTGGTATTTGATACAATTATCCAATATGCGCCAACTTAAAAAATTAGGAATGAGGAATAAAAATTAGGAATGAGGAGTGAGGAATTAGGAATAGGGTTCCTGGTATCAAGCTCCGATTTTCTAACCGTTCTTTATTCCTCATTCCTCATTCCTAATTTTTATTGTATACTGAATCGTGTCCCGTAATATTAGCTGTAACGCGCTTATTCTCAGGAGCAGGGCCTCGGGGGGGGCGAACCGCGAGGTCTGGATGCTCAGCCCGGAGGCGGGGCTGTTGCGCGTTACGGTGTTCGGCGGCCCGAAAAGCAGGCTCCGCTCTTACGCTTCCCCGTTCCATTCGGGGCGCGCCTGGGTTTACCACGACCCTGTGAAGAATACTTTCAAACTGAGCGATTTTGACGTAAGCTCGTGGAGGCCGGGGCTGCGCGAAATGTACGAACGCGCTATGGCGGCGGACGCGGTCGCGGAAACGGTTCTCGCGTCCCACGGGGGCGGGGGGAACTGGGGACGCGCCCTCTGTCCGGCGCTGGCCGCCCTGGACGCGCTGGAGTCGGCGGACGAAGAAACCTGCTCCAGGATTGTCCTGTGGTTCCTGTGGCAATGGGCGGATTTCCTCGGGCTGAGGCCGGAATTCGGCAAATGCTCCCTGTGCGGTTCCCCCCAGCCGCGCCTGTATTCGGCGCGCGAGGGGGGCATGGTCTGCGGCTCTTGCTCCGCAGGGGTCGGGACTCTTGCGGAAGCCGGCGCGGGCTGCTGCCGCTGGCTGGAAACCACGCGCCTGATCCGCCCGGACCAGCTTTCGCGTTACAGCCTTGACAAAAAATCTTTCCGCGAGGCAAAGGGCCTGGCGACGGCTATACTGGCGGAGGCGATAGGCAGGAGGCTGGAGAGCTGGGACAATTAAGAATTAGGAGTGAGGAATGAGGAATGAGGAATAAAGAACGGTTAGGAAACCGGAGATGAGATGGGAAGAGGCCGATTGAATGCGTTACATGTCGCGGAGCTGGTTGTCAAGCCTTGTTTTTTCAGTATTGTTGATAATATTTTTGTCTAATAAAATACTTGTAAGCTCGCTGAGAAAATTTTTAAGATGCCCGAAGTGGTTTGTTTCAATCGCCGCAATCCGCACGTCCATGCCGTCCAGCCGTAAACCCATGCCGTCCAGCCGCGCGTCCATGCCGTCCAGCCGCACGTCCATGCCGTCCAGCCGCGCGTCCACGCTGTCCAGCCGCGCGTCCACGCTGTCCAGCCGATCCTCAAGGCGGTCGAAGCGGTTTTCAAGCGTTTTGTCCAGGGCTATTTTTCCAAAGCCGTATTTTATAAAGTTGAGACCCCGGCGGCTGAACCCTATGATAAATATAACCGCCGCCGCGACCAGCAGGAAAGTCGCCGCTATGGGGGGGAGGTTTTTTATTGTTTCGCTCAATATATCCCAGCCGGTCATCTTCCGCTCCGATCCTAATATAAGCCGGGGCGGCGGTTAAGTCAAGGATTTTTGCCTGTTTTTTGTACTGTTTTTCACGACAAACGCATGAACGGTTTAAGAATGAGGAATTAGGAATGAGGAAGAGAAAAAATTAGGAATGAGGAATGAGGAATGAGGAATAAAAGAAAAAAGCAAAAGAAAAAAGCAAGAAGGTTACAAGGCTTAACTTTTTCACTCTTCACTCTTCACTTTTCACTCGTTTATTGCAAGCAAAATGATCGTTTGCGCCCTATATAGTGTATGAAGACAATATACACGCCCTTGGACAATTTCTTTTTCTTCAAAGTAATGGGAGAAAAAGGGGACGAAGTCCAGCTTCTGGGCTTCATCAACGCGGTGCTTCACAGAACCGGCAAAAACAGGTTCAGTTCCGTGGAGATACTTGAAAACAAGACCTTCTCGGGGGAAGTGAAAGGCGACAAATCCGGCACACTCGATGTCCGCGCGGTGTTGCAGGACGGAACCAGGACAAATACTGAGGTGCAGGTACGCAACCAGCATAACATGGGCAGGCGCAGCCTGTTCTACTGGAGCAGGGAGTTCGCCAGAAGCCTGGAAGCGGGTCAGGACTACAGCGAGCTTCCCAATGTAATCGGGATCAACATTCTCAATTACAATTTCCCGCCTGTAAGGGAGGTGCATACCTGTTTTCATTTACGGGAAGACACGCACCGGGACTATATTCTTACCGAAGCGCTGGAAATTCACTATATAAATATGGTACAATACAGGAAGAAATTGAAAAGCAATCTGGAAGACCCCCTGAGCCTGTGGCTTGCATGGCTAAACAAGGGCAAGGGGAAAAAACTTGCGGAGGAGGCGGCGAAGATGGACGCGGCGATACAGGCGGCGAACGATCGGATGGTGTACGTAACCGGCGACAAGAAAGCGATCCTGGAATACGAGAGGTATCAAAAGGCGCTTTTTGATCACACCAGCGCTATTAACTATGCCAGCGATAAGGGCATGAGGAAAGGCATAAAAGCGGGCCGGGAAATAGGCCTCGAAGAAGGCCGGCAGGAGGGCCGCGACGAAGGGCTTCGGGAAGGGCGCGACGAAGCCAGTCTTGACATTGCCCAAAAGATGAAAACTATGGGCTTTTCGGCGGAACAGATACGAGCCGCCACAGGCATCTCTGAGGAAAAATTAGGAATGAGGAAGGGATAAAATTAGGAATTAGGAATTAGGAATGAGGAATGAGGAATAAAGAACTGTTGGGGCGCCGGGGGCTTGATGCCGGAAATTCCGTTTCCCGTTCCGAATTCTTTAAGAGATTTTGTCTTTTTTTTTTACCTAAAATCTTTAATATTTACATAATGTTACGGTAATGTACCCGGTATTATATTGATAAGGAATAACCGCGCCCAAAGAAATTAGGAATTAGGAATTAGGAATGAGGAATAAAGAGCGGTTGGGAGATCGGGGGCTTGATGACGGAAATGGTATTCTTTATTCCTAATTCCTCACTCCTCATTCCTAATTTTTGTACGTTCCCCCGCCGGGCGGGAGGTTTGGAAAATGAGGAATGAGGAATGAGGAATAGAAGACGGCCGGGCAAACGGGGGCTTGATGCCGGGAACGGCATTCTTTATTCCTAATTCCTCACTCCTAATTCCTAATTCTTTTACGTAACCGCGCGTCGCGCGTTTATATATTTCCCGCCGCATAAATCGCTTCTGCGGCGGGTCGGCTGCCAGGGACAGCATTCCCGTTTATTCAGGAGGGAAATAATGAAGAAAAAAATTTTAACCGTTCTGGCTGTGCTGGCGCTGTTCGCGCTCGCGTTTGCCGGCTGTAAAACAGACGGCGACGATAACAACGGGACGGGGACTGGCGGCGACGGCTCCTCTAACACGGCGCTGAGCGGAATAAAAGTTGGCGGCAGCGACGAAACTGTCGGCGCCGCAAACGCCAAAGAGACTATCGGCGAACTGGCGGGCAACGCTATGAAAAACTTCAACGTGAGCATCGGCGACAAAGACGCGGCAGTCGAATTTACCCCCGCCAACCAGTTTGAAGGGACTATTAAATACGCCCATACTAAAGCGGGCGCGGACGGGTCAGCAGCCCCTGCCGCCGCCGAAGCCGATTTCAAGGACTACAACAAAGACGCAAAGCCCGATAACTTAGACCTGAAGGACGGCGACAAGATCTACGTCCAGATGACTTCGGGCAACAAGAAAAAAACAGCGTATTACGGCTTCAACATCCTCATCGGATGGGACGCCACGCTTAGCCCCGAGAACGGCCTTGTCTTCGGCGGAAAGTATTCCCCCTCAGCCTTAGGCACTGACGTCGCAAACTTAAACGATTTTAACACGGACGCGGAGGCGGAGACCGGCAAAATGCAGTTCGGCTCAGCCCAGCCCGCCGGCGGGTTTGCTATAACGGCGAAACCCAGCGACACGCTGGCGACAGTAAAACTCAGCCGTACCGGTAACGGAACAGACTGGGCGCTCCCGTCAGCCTTCACCGGCCAAAGATGGGACGAAGGGGACTTCCTCTATGTCCAGGTAGTTTCCCAGAACACCCGCGCAACACGGTATTATAAAATCGAGATGATCCCCCTGCGCTCCGTAACCATCCCCTACGGCACGCCGTCGAGCCTCGCTATAGCTAACGGCGTTGCCACAGCCTCGGAATGGGCTAACGCTTCCGAGTGGCTGCCCATTAACCGCGTAAACACCACGGAAGGCAAAGGCATTCTGAATATGCCGGCGGACACAACCCGCTCCCACGGCAGGGCGAAACTGATGTGGGACGGAGACGGGATATGGATATACGCCCAGGTCTGGGAAAAAACAGTTTCCGCTCAGGGCGGCAACCACGAGAACAGCTCCGTCGAACTGTTCATCAACGAAGCCTATAATGCAATGCTCGACGATACAACCAACTACCCCGACGGGCCTAGAGGAACCGTAGCGTCCAGCACGAACGAAAACGGCGGGCAGTACAGGCTCGGCGCGAACGGCGAGAAGACCGGCCCGCAGACTAACCAGACCGACGCCTTTAACGCCCTGGGACAGTCTAACGCGGTAAAATACACAGGCGGAGCGGCGGGCAATATGCCGACCTCCCCCCAGAGTGAACCAGGCGGTATCGGCACCACAGTTACAACCGGCTACGTGCTTGTGTACCAGGCTCCCTGGCTTTTCTACGACAAGTACAGCCTCGGCGACGGCAAAATGGTCGGTATTGAAATACAGATCAACGCTACGGGCGACAACGGGAACCGCGTGGGCGTTCTTAACTGGAACAGCGCAAGCACCAACAGCTACACAAGCCTTGCCGCCTTCGGAGAAGGCACTCTGAAACTTGGCGAGGGCGTAACGATGGGCGCGAGAAGGCCGCAGATTACGACCCAGCCCGCAGACCAGACGATCCTTATTAAGACTTCCGGCACCGACGCGATAAAACAACTGACTGTCGCGGCGACATCGCCCGAGAGCGGGACAATCGGCGCTGACTGGTACCAGACTACCTTACCCGACGATTTCGACATCGCCGGAAAAACGTCGGTCGGCACCGGGTTAAGCTACACTCCCACCGTAAGTAACGCAACAGAAGGCGTTTACTACTACTTTGCCAGAGTATCAAATACGGTAACCGGTAAAGCTACGAAATACGCCAACTCAAGGATGGTTTTACTGGCCGTGGTAGATCCCACGCAGCCCATCGTAGTTGATTTAAGCAGGCAGGCGATGACAGGATGGGACGGCTCCGGCGTGGGCAACCGCGTGCAAGGAACCTATGACGAGACAGCCAAGAGCATTACCTGGGAATTCGGCAAAGACGAAGACGAGACTAAAAACGGCGACCAGCGCGTAGCAATCGCCCTTACGCCGGGGCAGGCGGCTTCCATACAGGCGGCCAAAGCTCTGGAAGTAACCATTAAAGGCACCGCAGCGCCCGGCAGCGCAGCCAAGTACAGGTGCTACATCGGCACTATTTCCACCCAGAATTCCTGGAACGGGACAGACGCGTTCCCCGGAAGCGCGTCGAAGTTTGAAGCTGTAGGCAAAGCGGACGGGATCGCGCACCAGGTAAAAATGTCCGGCAATATCGGCTCGGCGGGAAGGGGCAGCTATTTCATCCTGAGAAGCTCCGCAGCCGGTGAAGACAAGGTAACCATTACCGAGATCACAATTGTACCCAAAGACACCGCATGGCCTACAACACCCTAACAGGGCGGGGCGCGGCGAAGTGACATGACGCATAACGGGGTTTGCTCTTTGCAGGCCCCGTTTTTTAAAAATGAGGAATGAGGAATGAGGAATGAGGAATGAGGAATATTGCTCATTAATATTTAAGGAGGAATTATGGTAACGATGCTGACAAAAAGCAAACGGTTCGCTGCTGCTGCGGCGCTGGTTCTGGCGTTCGCCCTGATAAGCTGCGGCGATATTAACAAAGGCGACGACAGCGAGGGGGCCGGCAGCGGCTGGGCGGAAGACCCGGTAATAACGGCGCAGCCCCAGAACGTTTCGGTAAACCTGGGCGAGGAGGCGAGCGTGTCGGTAACCGCCACGGTCCCCGAAGGCGCCCTCAGCTACCAGTGGTACGCCGCGGACCCCGAAGCGCCGGAAGGCGGAGTCGCGATACCGGCAGAAGACGTGCCGAGCGCGGTATCCAGCACGCTCAAGATAACAAGCCAGGAAGAAGGCATAATGATGGTTTACGTCATCGTAACCAACACCAACGCGGGCGTAACGGCGACGGCAAGAAGCAACCCCGCCCGCATCATCTTCAACGACCCCGACAGCGCCGAGTTCCCGGCGTTCTCCGTGGAACCGAAAAGCGCCGCCTATTTACGGGATGCAAGCTCGACGGTCCAGCCGCTTACCGTGCAGGCGCAAATCTCAAGCGCAAGCGGCAATGTGACGTACCAGTGGTACTCTTCGACCACGGAAGGGGGGGCAGGCACAGCGATAGGCGGAGCGGAGGGGACCGAGTACACGCCCGCGATACCCGCCGTAAGGGGTGTCGCCTACTACTACGCCGTAGCCACCAATACCGACGACACCAAATCGAAAGATAAGGTAAGAAGCACCGAGAGCATGAGGGCGGAGATACGGTTTGTGGAGGCTAACGCTTTTATCACGGTAACTTCCGATAAAGCCCAGTACGTCCGGGGTTTCGGCGTAATGGCGAACTTCTGGAGCAACTCCCACGACGTTTCCATAGCCGAGTACGACAGAATGTTCAACCCCAACCGGGGCCTCGGCCTGAACATGGTGCGCGTGATGGTGCCCGTGGACAACAGGGAAGACCCGGAAGGCGGCACGACGACCGACATGAGAAAGATAATGGCGATGGCGCTGGACAACAAGCTGAGCGGGGACAAAGACCGGCGCAATTATTACGACATAGTGAAGCTGATGAACAGTTACGGCGGCTACGTCCTCGCCAGCCCGTGGTCGCCGCCGAGGGAATGGAAAAGCAACAACAACATCAAGGGAGGAGGCGGCGGCAACCCGGAAGCGAAACTGAAGAAAGAATACTGGCAGGATTACGCCGAGTACCTCAAACTGTACTGCAAGATAATGTACGAGAACGGCGCGCCGATTTACGCGATTTCGATACAGAACGAGCCGAATTATCTCGCCGAGTACGACGGCTGCGAATGGACGGCTGAGGAAATGCGCACCTTTTTCGAGACGGTGGGGCGCTTCACCGAAGGGGTGAAAGGCTTCGGCGGCGGCAAGGAAATCCCCTGGGTTCTCACTATGAGCGGGGAATCGGCGAACACCCCGAGTATCAACAACGCGGCCCTCAACAGCCCGACTGCCATGGAGTACATCGATCTTTTCGGCCGCCACATCTACGGCAACGTGGCTGAAAGCGTCGCCGACAAGGTGCACGCCGCGGGCAAAGAAATCTGGATGACGGAAATGAACATCAACAGCAACAACGCGACCACGTACACGAACGATTCCACGTATAACTTCATGTGGAAATTCGCGAACACCGTAGACGTGGTGCTCCGGCTGAACAACGAAAACGCCTATATCTGGTGGTACGGCAAACGCTTCTACAGCTTCATAGGCGACGGCGACTACGGCACGATCAAAGGCTCGATTCTGCCGCGCGGCTACGCGATGTCGCATTACGCGAAATACGCGACCGAGACCGACCGCGTCCTGCTGACGGCAAGCGGCACCACCGGCTCAGGCGGCGCGATAACCGTGGGAACCAATTTTAACAACACCCAGTACAACGTGGACTCTACCGCTGTAAAGGCGGCGGCTTTCGCGTCACCCGACGGGAATTCGTATTCGCTGGTGATGTTCACCCCGACCAGCACCTCAGGCTCCGGCGGGATTGACATGGGCGACATCAAGATCAGCTTCCCCGCAGGCTTCACCGCCAGCACGGCGACCGCCATGCGGACAAAAGCCGGAGCGATGGGCAGGCCCGACGACACCACCGTCCTTATAGAAAACGGCGCCGCCGCGCTGGTGTCCCTGCCGGCAGGGCAGATTCTTTCGGTTAAGTTCACAAGATAAAAACAATGAGCAATGAGCAGTGAGCAGTTAGCAATGTTAAGACGCGGCAGTCTTTCATTGCTCATTGCTAATTGCTCATTGCTAATTGAACAAAAGGAGATATGCATGAAAAAATATTTGGGCCTGCTTCTGTTCGCTTTCGCGGCCCTCGCGGCCTACGCGCAGGAGGCTACGGCCGTCGCGCCCGCGCCGCCCCCCGCGCCGGTCGAGCCGACCCAGAAGCTGGGCGATTTTACGTTTGACGGGTTTGTCAGGACCGGTATTCTCTGGGAGAAAAATGAATACTACGGAGCACCTACGGAAGAGAAGGTGTATTTCAGAAGCCTTGACGACGCGGGCAACAATTCCGGGCGCGTGCGTATGAATTTTACGTACTCCATCGGCAACGCGGGAATTAAGGGCCGCGTGCAACTGGATTCCGGGAAAACAGTGTTCCCGGAATGGCCGTACCTTTTCGGGTATATCAACGCGTTTGAAGACCAGTTCACCCTGTCAATGGGCAGGCTGGGAGCCTCCCCCTGGGGGACGGGCGGCCCGGAAATGTGGAGAGAGCTTGAAGCCCTCGGCGCGGACGGCGTAGGGATGCGGGTGGAGTACAAGCCGAAATTCGTGCCAGGCCTGAACGCGGGTTTTGTCCTGAACAGGTATGACAGCGGCACGGACGGCAACCCCGCCGACAGGATACTGACCTTTGAGGACATACTGCGGGAAACGGTGTTCGGCGTGTCCTACGAGCACGAGTATTTCCTGGCGCGCCTCGCGTACCGCCTGGACAGCACCTTTGACAACCGGGGGGGGGATAGATCGACCGCGGGGCTAAGGGAAGGCGACAGCCTCGTCTACCGCGCCGAGGAGCGGATAATCAAGAACTACCTGCCCGGCGCCCAGGTTTGGGCGATGGGCTATATAGAAGGCATCGGGGCCGAAGAAGCAGCGCTCGATAACGGTATGCTGTTTATGGAAAACTGGCTTTTTATGCAATACGGGCAGGACTGGGGAACCGCGCAGTTCCGCCTGGGCTACCTCTATACCGAGTCAAGGGGCATCATCTATTTGAGGCCCAATTACTACCATAACTTTCTGAACAAGCTGATCACCGTGGGCGCGCTTTTCTCTTACGCCAACGATTTCGGCGACGGCAAAGTAAACGAAAACGCCCCCTACTACGAAATCCAGCTTGAGCCGAAGCTCCAGATTAACTTCCCGAACGCCTACGTGGCGTTTACGTACAACTTCAAGCAGATATACTCGCGACCGGAGGTGCAGCCGAAGAAGGAAGACCTGCCCCTCAACCGTTTCCAGACCATAAACATCAGGTTCGGGATGACGTTCTGATTCAAATAACAGGTAACAAATAACAAATAACAAAGGAAGAAAAAAGACCTCTTCCTTTGTTACCTGTTACCTGTTATTTGTTATTTGACTTTAAACCTCGACACTTCCTTTGTCAGAATGTCAATGCCTTCGCGGTTCTTGGCGCTTATCTCGTTCACATGGTTTACAGCCACATTGATCTGCTCCGCCCCGCTGGCCATTTCGTTCATGCCGCTGGTTATTTCCTGAGTCGCTTTTTCCAGGTTGCAGCTCTCCTGTATTACTTCGTTCGCCCCTTCAAGCATCTTGACGGAACCGTTCTTCACCTGGCGGGTGATTTCGTTCACATTGCCGATGCCCTGGAGAATCTGCTTGCTTCCTTCGCCCTGCTCCTCCATCGCGTTACGGATGTTTTCTTCCTGTTCCGCCACAATCCTGACACCCGAATCAATCGCCTCGAATTTGGTCAGCACGTTTTCGGTGGAATGGGTTATTTTGTCAATAGAACTTTTAATCTTTTTCAGAACAACGCCGATGGTTTTGGACTGTATGCCGGAACTTTCCGCCAGTTTGCGTATCTCGTCGGCGACAACGGCAAAACCCTTGCCCGCGTTTCCCGCATGGGCCGCCTCAATCGCCGCGTTCATTGAAAGCAAATTGGTCTGGCTGGCGATATTTTTTATTACCGCGTTTATTTGCAATAAGCCCTCGGACTCGCGGGCTATTTCCTGAATGTCGGACGCTACTTCGTGCAGCCCCCTGCGCCCCACTTCGGACGCTTCTTTTAACGTATTTACATTGACGGTGTTTTTGATCAGGGTTTCTGTAACAGAATGGACGTTGGCTACCATCTCCTCTATGGCTGACGAAGCCTGAGAAATATTGTCGCTCTGATTTTCCACATGGCCGTTGAGCTTGTTGATGTTCGCGACAACCTGTTCCATGGTGGCGTGGGTTTCGCTGACGCTGGCGCTCTGGTTAATAACCCTGCCTTTGATGTTCCTGATATTGGCTGTGATTTGATTGACTGCGGAGGCGGTTTCGGACATGTTTCCGGCAAGATCATTGCCCACGTTGTGGAGGCTTTCCGCTTCTTTTTTAATCGTTACGACGAGGTTTCTGATTTTCTCCAAAGTCTTGTTGAAGTGACGGGCGAGGCTGCCTATCTCGTCATTGGAAGTAACGGGGATGCTCCGCGTCAGATCGCCTTCGCCCTCGGAAATATCCTTGAGCGTGTCGGCCACCTTGATGATCGGCTTGCTGATGGACCGTGACAGTACCAGCGCCGCCGCGATTACCAGGGCCAGTACCGCAACGCTTATCACTACGGTGAGGCTGATCATTTCGTAGACCGGGGCCATTATCGTATCTTGCATAACGGCTATCGCATAACTCCAGGGGACTGCCGTGTCGCCGACCGGAACGGGAACGATAAAAATTCTCATCTCTTTACGTAACGCTTCAATGTAATTGCCGAAAGTAAACTGTTTGCCCGCTTTAACGGCGTTTAAAAAATCATTAAGATGCGCTCCCGCCATGTCCGCTTCGGTAACCTTTATATTTTTTCCGATACGGCTTTCGTCAAAGTGGGCGGTAATCGTGCCGTTGTTGCTGAATACCGCTGTTACGGAGTCGGGAAAAGGCTTTTGGGTTTGTGAAATTTTCTGGATGCCCGTCAGGGGAATGTCAAAGCCGATAACCCCCACAACCTTGCCGTTGCTGTGTATCGGAGCGGAAACTGAGGTTATCACCAGGTTATTACCGCCCACTTCGTACTCATAAGGGTCCACAATTGTCGTTAAACCTGTTTTTTTAGGTATCAAGTACGCAGGGTCGTCAAAATCTTCCAGAACCCGCTGCTCGACATTTCCGTTATCCCAGTAATAGTAGGGGGAGAAACGCCCGCCGGAACTGGTCCCTTTGGTTCCCAGAAACTGGCTGTCGTCGCCTTCCAAAGCGTCCGGTTCCCAAACGCACCATGCCGCGACAATCTCGGGGTTTTCCCGCGTAAGGCCTTCGAGTATAAAATTAAATAAATTCCGGCGGTTGGCAGCTATCATGTAACGGTACTGTTCCATAACATTAGCGGTGTTTTCTACCTTGTACATGTATGATTGAATAAAATTGGTAATATCAGCGGCGGAGTCGTTGGCCATGCTGACGACGTATTTTTCCGAAAGGCCCGAGATACTGGCCCGCGACCTGACAAGCAGGGTAATACTGACTGCTGCAATGGCGAATAACCCAAGCGCGACCATAATCAACGATAGTTTTAAACTTATTTTCATAATTTCCTCCTAATGTAAGCCGCGCGAGCGGCATGCTATCCTTGGGATAGATTGTTAAAAAAACGGCTCCGCAAAGCGGAGACGATTCCTCTTTGGCTTTACCTGACTTTTTTACTAATATTATATTTTATTTTTTTTCCGCATATATGAGAAAAGTACGGCGGTAGGTTTTTTATTTAGAAAATTTAAAGATAGGAGAAGCGGAAATACAAATTGATCTTCTTTCTGAAAATGAGAATAATATACCTGATACCAGAATGCAGGGGTTAAACGTAATGAAGCCGTCATCTAAACAACAGGCCGAGACCAGAGAAGCGCAGCAGCGACAAGAAAACGCAAAAAAAGCGAGAGAAGCAGCAGATAAATTATTCCCTGATGAGAAATGGAAAACTGTGGAAGATGGAATTTATTTGTCTCCACGTAGGGCGGTTGGCAAAAACTCAAACTATAAGAACGAATTAGAAGATGCACAAATTCTTAAGAAATTTGGAAGCACTGTCTATCTTAGCCCAGAAAGTAGGTCTGATCCTAGGAAGAAATTTGACGCAATAGTGAACGGCCTGAAATTTGAGTTTAAAGACATAGCTGGTAACGCTAATACTCTTGAGCATCAATTCTTAAGGTCTCGTTCCCAAGCTCCCAATGTTTTTATCAATTTGGAGAAATCAAACCTTACCAGAAGAGAAATTATGTCAACCCTTTATGGAGCCAGAAACAAGCCGGGAACTGAAAAAATACAAGGGTATGCTCACTATAACAGGTTCAAGGGCGGCAGGATAATTCTTAAAATTAGGGGTCAAGAAAACTTGATTTATTTGAATGTTGATGATTTGAAAATATAAAAACACGGGCGCGAAAACGCGCCCGGTATGGTACGGGGGGGAATGTTGCCATTCCAGCCTCGCATCTTAAATATATGGCTATCCGAAAGGATTGTCAAGCGTTTTTTGCCGGAAAAATGCTGAAAATCAACTTTTTTCTCTATTCATTTTTATTTTTTAATTCTCTTGCCATGTCCCTTTTTACATCGCGTTCGCGAATGTCGGCGCGTTTGTCATAGACCTTTTTTCCCTTGCACAGCCCAAGCTCTACTTTCACCTTGCTCTTTTTGAAATAAAACGACAGGGGGATAAGCGTGTAGCCTTTTTCTTCGACCTTGCGGTGTATGCGCTTGATCTCGTCCTTGTTGAGAAGAAGGCGTTTTTTGCGGTCGGGATCATGGTTGAATACCGACGAGAAGGGGTTCTCCGCGACGCGCAAAGATCTGAGCCACACCTCTCCGGCTGTTACCTCGGCCCAGGAATCGGGGAATGAAATTTTTCCGTCGCGGAAAGACTTGACCTCGGTGCCGAGCAGTTCTATGCCGCACTCGTAGGTTTCGTCAACCGAGTAGTCATGCCGCGCCTTGCGGTTTACGGCAATGACCTTAACATTTTCAGCCACTTAGAGTCCTTTGCGGGCAATCACGGGGCGGAAGGAAACAAAGGGCGAACAGCTTTCAGGCGGCAGAGACGCCCTTGTTTCAACATTAGGCTGCAAGACCGTGTTCAGCCATGAACCGCCGCGCACAGGGTATTCCGGCGACCCGGCAGCTTCTATTGCCTCGGGCGGCGCGGGAATAAAAGGAAGATGCGAATAGGGGTTGCCGCACCACTCCCACATGTTCCCCCTGACAAGCAAATCCTTCCGGCCCCACTGGGCTGCGGATTTAACAGCGTATTCCCATTCCGATTCAGCGGGCAGCCGAACTGTGTAGCCTGAAAGCGAATAGGGGAGTTTTGTACCGAGCCATTCGCAAAAGGCCTGCGCCGCATACCATGATACCGCGCTGATCCCGGCAATCGCCCTGCCTGTCCCCGCGTCAAAGTCGGCGAGGTATTCTCTTGTTGCCAGACTTCGGCTTTCAAGCAGTTCCCTTTGATCAGGTCGCCACTGGGGATTCTCGTCAAGAAAATCCGCGAAAGCGGGCGCGGGAATCGGCGTTGTGCATATCATAAAAGGCTCTATCGCCGCCTCGTGGGGAAAAGGTTCCCCCTGCGCGAGGCTGCCGCCGCTTAGCCCGGCGAACATAAGGCCCGCCACCCGTATCTGCGGGACAGGCGGGGTACCAGAGGCCGAAGATTCCCCCGGCGCTGCGGAAAGCTTTTCCCGCGCAATAATAGAAGCATATCCTGAAAGCTGGTTCTGGTACCATGCGGAGGAAACAAGCAGGGCGGCGGGTTCCTGGGGCAGGGTGTCCGCAAGCCACACGGCGGCGCTTGGGGTGCTGTCAAGAAAAGAGGCAATATCTGAAACGGAGCGTATGAGGCTGAGGGGCGAGGCCGCGTTGCCGCCGTTAGCTGAAAGATTTTTCGCGCGGACAAGATCGCGCAGCCCCGCGCGGGTTACTGCAAAACGCGCCGCCGCCGCCAGAGTTCCCCCGGCGTTTATTGACGCGGGGCCGGCGCGGTAGACCCCTTCCGAGAGGCTCATGGGCGCCTGCCATGACGCGGTAGGCTCGCCGCCGAAACTCCACGCGGCAAATTCGGCAGAGGCGATTTCCAAAGGTTTCAGCGGTTCGGAGGCTGACAGTTTCCCGTACAGGGGAAAACGCAAGGGGAACAGCAGCGACGCGAAAACCCTTGCGGGAATATCGGCTTCAACTCGTTCGGGCGTAAAACCGGGCATGACAATTTCAATATCGCGCCTGCCTTTTGGGACAAAAACCCTGCACGGCGAAGTTCCCGCATATACGCCGTCCACCCTGAGGGCGCAACCCCACGGTTCGCTGGTAAATACGACCACCGCTCCCGGCCTTGATAATCCCGGGTGCAGTAAAAGAAAATACAAGGCCAGCAGTATAACAAACCCGTAAACCGCCGCAAGGTACACGCCCGGGCGTATCCCCAATACAGGTTTCAGGCGTACCTGGTCGTCCGGCTCGTCAGTTTTAGCTGCCTGAATTTTTCCACGCATAAAGGATTGTACGCTTACGGATATATGAAAGTCAATTACCAAAGAGCAGGTAGCAAAGAGCAGGTAGCAAAGAGCAAAGGAAGAAATTCCATCTTAACTTTGCTCTTTGCTACCTGCTATTTGCTATTTGGTAATTGCTATTTGCTCTTTTGTATGCTAACTTTATACCGATGAACGCAAAGCAGAGCGATTTTTTTGACAGCCTCCAGACCTTCACCGAAGCTGTCCTGACGCGCAGGAAACGCGCCCAGCGCGTAAAAAGAGAAAAGCAAAGGGCGAAAAATCCCGTGCTGGACTGGATCGAAGCCTTCGTCTGGGCCGCCGGTATGGTGCTGCTCGCCAACCAGTACCTTTTGCAGGCTTACGTTATCCCCTCAGGCTCGATGATCAACACCCTGCTTATCGGGGACAGAATTTTTGTCAACAAGCTTATCTACGGGCCTGAACTGCTGCCCGGCATGGTAAAACTGCCAAGCCCCGTAAAACCCGCGCGGAACGACATTATCATTTTTGAAAACCCGTCGTATATTTCAAGGGGGCCGGTTTTCGACGTTGCCCAGCGGATTATTTTCATGCTTACCATTTCGCTCGTTGACATAGACAGGGACGAAGCGGGACAGCCGAGGGCGCATTTCTTGATCAAAAGGGCTGTCGGTATGGAGGGCGACCGTTTTATCACGGAAAAAGGCGAGATGAAGATTCGTTTTTCCGGTGACGACCGCTGGACGGACGAGAGGGAGTACGCGGCGGCGCGGGGGTGGAAGCATACTATCAGCCGCCTGATGGAAAAAGACAATTACAGGGCGCTGGAAGCGTCCGGGAAAACCGCCGCCTGGCAGGATCTCGGCTTGAACGTTCCCGAACGCCTGCAAAAAGAGGCGGCTTCGGTAAACGGCATCCGTTATCCCGATTTCCTCGCCCATGAAAGGGCAAGGCTGGAAACCCTGCGCTGCGCCATGCCCCATGACCGCCGTTACGCGGCGCTGATGGCAAGACATTCGCTCGGCTGGTACGTGCCCGAAGGCAGGATGCTGCCCCTCGGCGACAACAGGGACAATTCGCGGGACGGGCGGTACTTCGGCCCGGTCCGTCTTTCAAAGGTGCTGGGCAAAGGCTCGGCGATTTTTTGGCCCCACTGGCGGGTGGGCCTGATCCGGTAGGTCAAAAATATGTCTATGTTTGACAAGGCGTTAAAATATTCTTATGCCGATCAAAAAAGGGAACGCCACAAATTCCTGCGTATTCTGACGGGCTTCGTATCCCTGTTTCTTCTATATAGCGTAATAAACTCTTTTCTCGTCTCCACATGGGTTCTGGATAACGACACAATGGAACCGGGAATGCGCGCGGGGGATCGCTTTATCGTATACTCGTCTTTCCTGCCGTTCATTATTTCCAGGATCGACAAAACAGGCGTGACATCCCCTTTCAAGCGGGGAACCGTAGTATTGATCGACACCAGGCGCGGTGAAAACCCGAATTGGTTTTGGGTAATCGCCGACAGTTTTGTCAGGTTCATAACCGCCCAGCAAAAAACAATACTAAGCGAGGACGAACACCTGTACGTAAAGCGGATCATTGCGATCCCCGGCGACGAGATCAGCATGAACAATTTTGTCTTTAGGGTGAAGCCCGAGGGCAATGCGTATGTTTTTACCGAGTTTGAACTTTCCGACCGCCCCTATTACCCGAACATACCCCAGGTTCCCGGCCTTTGGGACGAGACTCTTCCCTTTTCAGGCCACATGGACAGCATAACGCTCGGCCCCGGCGAATATTTTGTCGTTTCCGACGACAGGGGCAACTCGGGCGATTCGCGCACATGGGGGCCGGTTAGCGCGAAGAAGCTGCTGGGAAAACCCGTATTCCGCTTCTGGCCCCTCCCGCGAATCGGCAGACTATAGTTCAAAAATTAGGAGTTAGGAATTAGGAATTAGGAATAAAGAGTGGTTAATATAACAGCGTCGCTGTATATCCATGTTCCTTTCTGCGCGAAAAAATGCGATTACTGCGATTTCTATTCGGTTCCTGTTATGCGTAACTCAGACGCGCAGGCTCTGATGGATTTGTATATTGACGCTGTGTTATGCGACATTGAAGGCCAGATCAGGCTGTTTAATGTCGATACCGTTCCAAGCGTCTATATCGGCGGGGGAACGCCTTCAGTTCTGGGCGCAAGGCGTATGGAAAGACTGTTAACCCGGATTAAAACGCTGCTGGCAAATACGGATGCGGCCCCGGTTGAATTCACCGTGGAAGCGAACCCGGAATCTATTGACGAGGCGTTTTTGCGGGCCTGTATTGAAGGAGGAGTCAGCCGTATAAGCCTTGGCGTACAGAGCTTCCACGAAGAATCCCGAAACGCCGTACACAGGGAAGGCAGCCGCGCGCAGATTGAAAACGCCCTTGCCCTTGTCGGCAGATATTACCCGGACGCTTTTTCTGCGGATCTTATCACCGGACTTCCTTTTCAGACGGAAGCAGTTGTCTGCCGTGACATTAAACAACTGCTCTCTTTCCGTCCGGCCCATGTTTCCCTGTACAGCCTGATCCTTGAGCCGCAAACGCCCCTCGGCATGAAAACTGATTCCGGTTCTGTTGTTCTGCCCTCGCCGGACGAGGCCGACAGCCTCTGGCTTGAGGGGCGGGACTTGCTGGAAAACTCAGGCTACAGCCAGTACGAAGTGTCCAATTTCTGTCTTCCCGGAAAAATCTGCGCTCACAACAAGCGCTACTGGAGAATGGAAAACTGGCTGGGCGCGGGACCCGCCGCTTCGGGAACAATCATCGACGATCAAACGGGGACAGGGAAGCGGTTTACCTATCCTTGCGACATTGAAAGCTACCTTAAAACGCCCCGGCCTGGTATCAGCAGCGCTGTTGTAGAAGAATTGAGCGGGGAAGATCTGATTAAGGAAACGCTGCTCATGGGATTCCGGCATTGCGAGGGTGTTGACGAGGAACTTTTCAAACAACGTTTTGGCCGCAGAATTGAGGAACTCATCCCCGGAACAATAGCCCGCTGGGGCAAGCGGGATTTTTTTCAAACAGGGCGGGGGTTGAGGCCTTCAAAACAGGGGCTGCTGTTTGTCAACGGGTTCCTGAGAGAAGCCTTCAAAGAATTAGGAATGAGGAATTAGGAGTGAGGAATAAAGAGCGGTTAGGAAATCGGAGCGTGATACAGAAATACATTCTTTATTCCTCATTCCTCATTTTTCCTTCCTCATTCCTAATTTCTTTTGTCATTACCAAAACATTCTTGTTCTCCGCACGTGTGTATTCAACGTTGTCCATCAGCTTTTTGACAAGGAAAACGCCTAAGCCGCCTATGTCGCGCTCCAATAGCGGCACTTCAAAATTCGGATCGGAGCTTTCAAGGGGGTTGTACGGTTTGCCTGAGTCTTCAAAACGGATGACAGCTTTGTCGGTAACGGTAATATATATGACCGCGTTTCCGGCGCCGGGGCTGTATGCGTAATCCGCAATGTTCATAAAAACCTCTTCCACGGCAATATCAATTTTCTCCCGTATGTCCCTGGGGCATCCGTGTCGCTCAAGCTCCGCGTTGACAAATGCAAGAGCCTTGTTAAGGTTTTCCAGGCCGGCCCCAACTTCCAGCTTCTTTGCCGCGTCCCCGAGATCTTCCGCAACCCGCCCCCCGACGCTGTTTACTTTTAACGTAAGCATGGTAATATCGTCGGTCTGCTCGGCCTCCCCGACAAAAGTATCAACTTCCCGCTTGACGGCGGATAACAGGTCTTCGGAGTAGAGATCCTTGTTGGCGTTCAGAGCGGCAAGCAGCCTTTCCTCGGAAAATAATTCCCTGTCCCTGTTCATGGCTTCCGTAACGCCGTCGGTGTATAAATAAAGAACGTCGCCGCTTTCAAGCTTTATTTCCGCTTCCTTGTATTCCGCGTTTTTCATCCATGCCAGAACAATACACGGGTCTGTTTTCAGGAACTTGTAACCGCCGCCGTGTTTTTTTACCAGCGGCGGATTATGCCCGGCGTTGACATACACAAACCTCCCGCTCGGGATATTGTACAGGCCCATAAACGCCGTAACGAACATGTCCGCTTCGTTGCTTTCGCACAGCTTTTTGTTTGCCGATTCAAAAACATCCTTGAGGCAACAGCCTAGGCCGTTGCCCGAACTGCTGTCTTTGATAATTGTTTTTGCAATTACCATGAATAACGCGGCGGGAACGCCCTTGCCCGAAACGTCCGCGATAATAAGCGCCAGATTGTCGTCATCAACAAAATAGAAATCATAAAAATCGCCGCCGACTTCCTTTGCCGGAAGCATAGAGGCGTACAGGTCTATTTCAGTTCTTTCGGGAAAGGGCGGAAAAACATTGGGAAGCATACTGGCCTGTATCGCCGTCGCCACGCCCAGTTCGGTGTCGATACGTTCTTTTTCCGCGCGCTCGCGGATATTTTCTTCGATGGATTTTTTTAAATCGGCAGTCATTTTATTAAAGGCCCGGGCAAGCACGCCCAATTCGTCCTTTGAGTTTATTTCAATACGCGCGTCAAGATTGCCAAGCGCAAGCCGCGAAACGTCCGATGTCAGTTGCTTTATGGGGTTGTTGACGTGTTTTGAAATAAGGTGATACGCGAAGGCGCTCATCGCGGCTGCCGCGAACGCGATGAGCAGGGAGAAACGTTTGTTCCGCGCTTCCATTTCGTCAAAAATTTCAGTTTTCGGAATTTGTATCGACAGGAGCCAGCCGTTGTCCATGTAACGCCCGAAACGCATATATTCAACGCCGTTTAACACAAAGGTATCGGCGTTAATATCCCAGGGAAGGCTTTCTATTGAAGCGCCGACAACGCTGTTGGTGCGCGTGCTGGAAATTATATAATCCTTCTCGGGCACGCACAGCAAAACGAAACTGTTTTTTGTCGGCTTTATAGCGGTCAGTTCCTCGACTACCCTGTCTATTTCCCAGTCTATTGTTGAAATCCCTATCAATTCGCCGCTTTCTTTAAAGATGCCCGCTCCGGCTGTTGTCATAAAGCTGTACGAGCCTGAAGCGTCAACATACGGTTTGGACCACGCTACCTGGTACGGTTCTTTTATGGCGTTAAATATTTCCTGATACCAGCTTTTGCCGTGATAATTGTATTCGTCCGTATCGAAGCTGGTGTCATGCCGCATCCTGCCTGTTGACTTGTCAAAAAACACGTAGTAATTGGAACGGTATTTACCCTCGTTGGCGTAAGGCTCAAACCAGTACCCGCCGCCCACAGCCTCTTTAAAACTGCCAAGATAGCCGGTAACCAGCGTTTCGTTTATTTTGTCTGACAGCAACTGATGAAAGGCAAGCCCGTTAAGCGCGAGGATTTCCGCGCCCTGTTCCATGCCCATAATTATCTTGTTGACTTTCTCCGTTTCAAATTCGACAGTCTTTCCGATGCCTTCAAGGCGCAGGCGTTTGTAATTCACTGTTGTCGCGACTGAATACAGGACGAACGCCGCGCCGACAAACGCGAAAAACGCAAGGCCGATAGCGAGGATTTTTGTCCGCAGAGAGTATATCATTCCGCCAGCATTTCTTTCAGAGCTACCATCCCTAAAACATTTCTGACGGTATCGGACGGGCTTTCAATAGTGAATTTGCCGCCGTTTTCCGCGGCCTTCTTGTAAATTTTCAGAATCACCCGTATCCCTATGGAACTGAGGTACTCAATCTGTGACATATTCACGGCAATATTTTTATGCCCGTCATTAATGGCGGTTTCCAGTTTGAACAAGAGGACATCCGCGCTGGCGGCGTTGACACGGCCCTTTAATGCAAACTTGCAGGCTCCGGGGATTTTTTCTTCCGTAATTTCAAGTTCTTCGTCTTTCATAATAAGGATAATACCGGAACTTGCTTTATTATTCAACGTTTTGACGATTGTACAAATTAAAATAAACCGGTATCATATAAAGACAAACCGGCGGGTACCAAATTGGAAGAGAATTGTTTTGTCTCGGATATTATCCTCCCGAAAATGCTGTACGCTCTTACCGTCAGATCCGCCGTGGCAAAAGGCAGGCTTATCTCCGTCGAATGCCCGGCGCTGCCCGAGGGCTATACGCTGCTGAGCGCGAAAGACATTCCCGGAAAAAACCGCCTTGACGATTCGGAACTGCCCGTGCTTGCCGCCAAAGAGCTTTCTTACATAGGGGAACCCGTGGCCCTGCTTTTGGGGCCGGATATTAACGTCCTGGAAGAGGGCGTCAGAAACTGCGTGGTCATTGTCGAGGAAGGCGCCCCGGTCTTCAGCACGGGAGAGGCGGACCCTTCCATGATCGCCTTAAAGCGGGAATTTTCAACAGGCGACGTAAGCGCTGCTTTTTTAAACGCCGCCTCCGTTATCAGCAACGATTATGCGACAGGCCTCCAGGAGCACTGGTACGCCGAGCCTTGCGGCGCGGTTTCCTGGCCCGAAGAGCAGGGTAAAATAATAGTGCGGACCGCCACGCAGTGGCCTTTTCACGTAACGCGCTCCGTGAGCGGGGTGCTGGGCGTTGCCGCGTCCGAAGTGCAGGTGAAGCCTACAATAGCCGGAATACACATGGACGGCAAGCTCTGGTACCCCTCGCTTGTTTCATGCCACGCGGCTCTTTGCGCCCGGATCTCAGGACAGCCTGTCCGCCTGGTGCTGACCAGGGAAGAAGATTTTTCCTTCTCGCCCAAACGTTACGGAACGGAAATAAATATCGCCTGCGCGCTCAACGACAAAGGGGATATCTCCGGACTGGATATAAAGGCCGTCGTTAACCTCGGCGCGTACATGGTTAACGCCGACGAAGTGCTGGATCACGTTTACCTGGGAAGCGCGGGGGCCTACAAAACAAAAAACGTCAGGTTTAGCGGGACTGCGGTAAAAACCAACATACCCCCGCAGGGGCCGTTTGCCGGTTTCGGCCTTTCCCAGGGCTTCTTCGCGCTGGAAAGCCATATTTCGTATATCGCGGACGCTGCCGGGCAGGACCCCGCGCAGTGGCGCAAACAGAATTTATACCAGGGCGGGACTCCCCAGGGCGCTTCTCCGGCGAAAAGGCCTCTGATCAAAAGCTCCTTATTGGGCGGCGGCCAGCTTATCGACGGCGTGCTTAAAACAAGCGACTACCGCCGGAAATGGGCGGCCTATGAACTGCTTAAATCAATACGAAAGAAAAACCTCCAGGCGGCCCCCGAACAGGCCCCGGCGCATAAACCGCCGTATTCCCATCTTGGAAGCTGGATGGAAAAAGCCGAGGGCATGAGGGGCATAGGCATAGCCCTGGGGTGCCAGGGTAACGGCCTGCTCAGTAACGACGCGGAGCGGTTTCCCTGCTTTGTCGAACTGACCCTGGACGGGGAGGGCGCCCTGGAAATTAAAACCGGCATGGTCAGTTCAAACAGCGATCACGGAAGCGTCTGGGCCGGTCTCGTTTCAAATATTCTGGAGATAGACAAAAAAAAGGTGCGGGTAAGCTATTCGGGCGAATCCCAGGATTCGGGGCCTTCAACAACGTCGCGCAATATCGCCGTTCTGACCAGGCTTATCGAACAGGCGTGCGAAACCATTCGCAACCGGAGGGAGAAAGAGTCCCTGCCCCTGACGGTACGCAAAACGGCGCGCCCGCAGGAGACCGGCGATTCGGACTCGGGCGGCATACAGCCCGGCTGGGCCTCGTCGGTCGTCGAAGTCGAATTCGACACAATAGATTATATGCCGCGCGTGCGCGGCGTGTGGATGTGCGTGGACGGCGGGAAGATTTTTTCCGAGGACAGGGCGCGAAAGAACATTAAATCTTCGGTTATACAGGCTTTGGGCTGGTCTTACATTGAGCAGATAAGCTATGTTAACGGCATGATCCCCGCCAGCCAGTTTGAGAATTTTGTAATATCCGGCCATTCGGATATCCCGCCGATAGTTATTGATTTTATTGACGATAATTCCGGCGAGCCGAAGGGGATAGGGGATCTTCCTTTTAGCTGTATACCTGCTGCTTTTGTGCAGGCCGTTTCGCAGGCCGTCGGCTGCCATTTCCGGACGATCCCGCTTAAAGCGCAGGATATATTCAGCGCGGGGAGATTATCATGAACCTCAACCGACTGAAACGAAGTGTAAGGAGGTACCCCTCTTGACCGTCGGCTTTATTCTGAACGGGGAAGACGTTGTGATTCAGTGCGAGGCGGGCAGGAGGCTCATTGACATACTGCGGGTGAATTTCGGGCTTCTGGGCGCGAAGACAGGCTGCCTTAGCGGGAAGTGCGGGTTTTGCGCGGTGATATTCAACGGCCTTGTCAGCCACGCCTGCCTGATCCCCGCGTTCAAGCTCCGGGGCAGCGAGGTGATTACTATTGAAGGTTTTTCCCAGACGGACGAATACAACGACATTGTCACGGGTTTCGCCCAGGCGGACATGGAAGGGTGCGGGTACTGCAACGCCAGCAAGATACTCAACGCGGGGGCGCTGCTGGACAGGAGCAAGCGGCCTTCGCGGCAGGAGATACTCCAGGCGTTCGGGGGGATACAATGCCGCTGCACGGACACCGAGAAGCTGATCGAAGGCATAGAAAAGGCTGCGGAGATCCGCCAGCGGAGGCGTTATGGCCGATCAGCTTAACCAGATATTTTTCCCCTCAAGCTATTCGGAGCTTTTCGCCGCATGGAAGCGCTTTCCGGAGGCTGTCCCTTTTGCCGGAGGCACCGGCATACTGCGCGAGCAGGGCAAGAAGATACTTACCCTTCCCCGCGCGATTCTCTCTCTTGAAAGGCTTGAGGAACCCCGGCGCATCAGCCGGACGGAGCGGTATCTGGAAATCGGCGCGATGGCGAAACTCAGCCAGATCATTGATTTGGGAAAGCTGGTTCCCAAAGCCCTGCGGCGCTGCCTGGAAAACATTGCCGGACAGCAGCTCCGCAACATGGCGACAATAGGGGGGAATATCTGTTATCCTGGCAGGTGCCTGGATGTCGCGTCTGTCATCGCGGCCCTTGACGGGCAGTACGAGCTGAGGAGCGCCCAGTCGTCGCGCTGGGTTTCTTCCGCCCGTTTTTTCTCTCCGGAAGGGGAGAACGCCCTGAACCCGCAGGAGCTTCTCGCCAGGATCAGGGTTCCGTTGGAAAACTGGGATTATACGTCATATAAAAAGTTCGCGGGCCAGGCGAACCAGAGCAGGACGGCGGTTTTTCTGGCAAAAATTCAAAAAAACATTTTAATAGATATAAAAGTTATTTATAAAACCGCCCTTATCTGGCGCGACAAAAACATTGAAACGAAGCTTGTAGGCAAGGGGCTTCCCCTGAACCGCCGTATTGCCGCAGATTTTGTAGAGCATTGGGACGGTTATCTTGCCGGCATTGACAGCATAAACTCTCTTTCCAGAAAAGAAATGACAAATTTTATTGCCATGAACGCATACAATCTGAGTGAATAAATAATAAATAACAAATAATAAATAACAAAGTTAAGAAAGAGACAGCTTCGCCTCTTCCTTTATTATTTGTTACCTGTTATCTGTTATTTTGTTCTGCCTCTTCCTTTGTTATTTGTTACCTGTTATCTGTTATTTTGTTAGAATTTCTTCGGCATACAGTGGGAGGGCGGAAATCCTTTGATATGCTTGAACTGTTTGTAGAAATGCGACACGTCGGTAAAACCGCAGGACTCGGCGACATCGACTACCTTGTATTCCCCGGAACTGAGCATGTGCTCGGCGTTGGTTACGCGGGTCTGAATTAAATATCTATTGAGTCCCATTCCCATCGTCTGCTTGAACAGAACGCCGAAGTACGTGGGATTCAGGTTTACCATATCCGCCATCATTTTAACGGTAATGTGTTCCGGGTAATGCGTCGTGATAAAATTGATAACCTTGGAGATGCGGTAATCGCCGGTGTAGGGGCCGGTCCTGTACACAATAATTTCCAGAAAACGGTGGAGTATTTGCAGAAACAGACCTTTGGATTTCATAATATAGCCCGGCTGTTTGCTCGCCCATGTAAAAGATATTTCATGAAACATGTGAATAATGTCTTCGTGCCGCCCGATAGAGGTTTTTTGCGGCAAGGGCGGGGGCAGTTCTATGTTGCGGGCGTTCTTGAGAATGAAATCTACCGAAAAACAATGCATCAGGCGGTCGTGAAACGTAATCGCCTTGCGGACGCTGCCCCTGGGAATAACCAGCAGGTCTCCCTGTTCCACGTCTACCGTTTCGGAGTTTATCGTATAACGCGCCGCTCCCTCGATAACATAGGTCAGATTGATGCCTTCCAGCGTGTTCTCCGGCATTACCCACGCCGGGGAGCACTTCCTGAAAATAACAAAGCGGATAGTCGGGTTCATCTCGTCATCAATATGTACTGACATAAATCCTCCGGTTCATTTTCCAATGTAATATTTATTACATACAAAGCGTATGTAATTTTTACCTTACTTGCGAAGAAAAATCAATATATATTTTATGCAATATGCAGCACATAAAAGTATCCCCCCTTTTCAGCGACGGCATGGTACTCCAGCACGGGGTTTCTGTTCCCGTATCGGGCGAATCTTTGCCGTCGGCACGGATTACGCTGTCGTTTCTGGGGAAGGAATACGGCGCCCAGGCTGACAAAGAGGGCAAATGGGCTGTTTTACTGGACAGCAGCAGCCCCGGCGGCCCGTATTCTATGAAAATCTCATCCGAAAACGGTTCCATAACCATTCAAGATATATATTCCGGCGACGTTTGGCTGTGTTCCGGCCAGTCTAACATGGAACTGTCCATGCTGCGCGTTAAAGACGATTTCCCGCAGGAGTGGGACCCCCCTGTAAACCCCCTTATCAGGCAGTTTTTCGTACCCCAGGAGTGGGATTTTTCCGGCCCCAGGCGGTTCCTGGGGGGAGGCTGCTGGAAACAGGCAAGCGCGGATACCCTCGGGGGATTCTCGGCTGCGGCGTGGTTTTTCGCCAGGAAAATGTTTGAAACATACAATACTCCTGTCGGCATTATTTTAGCCGCCTGGGGCGGCACCCCGGCAGAGGCGTGGATGAGCGCCGAGGCTCTTGCAGGGTTTCCCGAAAAACTGGCCCAGGGCAAAAAATTCGCCGACTCCGCCTTTTGCGAATCCCTTATGCGCGAAAAAGAATCCCGTATTGAAACCTGGAACAAAGAGCTGGCTGCCGCCGATTCCGGACTTGCCCATGCCTGGCAAAAACCGGAAACCGACATTTCCTCCTGGGACGAGATGCAACTGCCCGGCGATTTTGCCCGGACAGAACAGACTAGTCAGACTGGTCAGAAAAATTTGACCGGTTTTTGCGGCGTTATCTGGCTGTGCCGCGAATTTGAGGTCGGCGATTCGTTCGCGATGCAGGATGCAAAAGTCTGGCTGGGCACCATTGTAGATTCCGACACCGTGTACATTAACGGCGTTGAAGCGGGGAACACCGGTTACCGCTACCCTCCGCGCAAATACGCGATCCCCTCAGGCGTTATGCGTAAAGGAAAAAACCGCATCGTTATCAGAGTTGTCTGCTGTAACGGCGAAGGCGGTATAACCCGGGGCAAACCTTTCAGGATTTTTTCCGGTTCGGAATCGAATAACGTTATAGAATTAAGCGGAACATGGAAATACCGCGTGGGGCACAGAACAGAAAGCCGCCCCGAAGAATTTTTTTTACAGCGCCAGCCGACGGGCCTTTTCAACGCGATGATCGCCCCCTTGCTCGGCTATCCCCGCCGCGCCGTGCTGTGGTATCAGGGCGAGTCAAACGATAAAACCCCCAATGAATACGCATCTCTTTTCAAATCCCTGATAAACGACTGGCGAACAAAGCAGACCTCCTATTCCTCATTCCTCATTCCTCATTCCTCATTTATCTTCGTCCAGCTCCCCGTTTTCGGCGAGCCTGAAGACAACAACGAATCGTCGTCATGGGCTATAATCCGCGAAGCGCAGTTGTCCGCGCTTTCCCTGCCCATGACCGGAATGGCCGCCGCCCTTGAATTCGGCGAATGGAACGATCTGCACCCTGTCAATAAAAAAGGCGTAGGCGTAAGGCTTGCCCTTGCCGCAGAAAAGGCGGTGTTCAAAAAACAGAACACTTCGCCCGGCCCCTTGTTCCGCAAAATCAGATGTGACAAGTCGCGGCTCCTGATATACTTTGACAACTGCGGCGCGGGGCTTACAGCAAGCGAAACGCCGTATGTCAGCGTAATTGAGGGAGGAAAATCTTTCCGTATGCCTGCCGTTATTGAAAGCCCCGAATGTATTTCTGTGGATATTTCTTCAATTAACAACCCGGAAAAAGTATTATACGCCTGGGCGAAAAACCCCCGCGACAGGCAGTTGTACAATTCCGACGGACTGCCGGTTATCCCTTTTCAAATAGCAAATAGCAATTAGCAGTTAGCAATTAGCAATTAGCAATGGTTAAGATGCAACCATCTTTCTTTGCTCATTGCTCACTGCTCATTGCTAATTGTTTATTAGTGTCCGGAAATGAAATATTTTCACGAATTTATGTAATTTATACCTTAACATTTTTGTATTATTGTGATATAATCGGAAATTATGCCAAATAATGTAAAAGGAACGGCTCGCTCAATATGGAAAGGGAGCTATTTTCAGCGGACATGGGTGTTGTACGCAATGCTTGCTCTTCCCATGGCGTTTTTCGTGATATTCCGTTATGTTCCCATGACGAATATCGTAATCGCCTTCAAAGATTATAATTTCTTCCACAGCGTATGGGATACTTCGCATTCGCCCTGGGTGGGGCTTAAATGGTTTGAGAGGGCTTTCCAGTCGAGGGATTTCTATTTCGCCCTGCGTAATACGCTTGTGCTGAACATCCTCGACCTTATTATGGGCTTTCCCGCGCCCGTTATACTTGCCATCCTGCTGAACGAGCTTGTTTTTTTGAAGTACAAAAGAGTTACCCAGACAATAGTGTATCTTCCGCACTTCCTTTCTTGGATAATAATCGCCGGTATTGCCACCCAGCTTTTCGCGCCCTCAGGCGGCGTTATAAACATCATGCTGGGATCGTTGGGCATAGGGCCGATAGATTTCCTGATGAACAAAGGCATGTGGATAGGCACCTATATAGGGCTTGGCGTATGGAAAGAAATGGGGTGGGGCACGATAATTTACCTCGCCGCGATTACCGGCATTAACCCGGAACTGTACGAAGCAGCCGAGGTTGACGGCGCCGGTCGGCTGCGTAAAATCTGGAACGTCACCCTGCCGAGCATAAGGCCCACCATCGTGGTGCTTCTTATAATGAATCTTGGGCGTATCCTGGGCAGCGAATTTGACCGGCCTTACGCAATGGTAAATCCGACTGTACTGCAGGTCGCCGACGTAATAAGCACGATGGTGTACCGCGTGGGTATCAAGAGCAGTCAGTTTGAACTTACTGCGGCAATCGGGCTGTTCCAGTCCGTTATATGCGTGGTTTTCCTTATTTTGGCGAATTCCATAGCGAAAAGAGCCGGCGAACGCGGCGTTTGGTAGGAGGCTGTCATGAAAATATCCAGTAAAGCGACAAGAAGGGGAGATTTGATTATCGTTTTTATATGCCTTGCAGTAATGATAATATGCCTGTTCCCCATGCTGAACATACTTGCCCGCTCGTTAAGCGATCCGATGGCGATAGTGAACCGGCAGGTTTCCATTGTACCGGTGAATCCCACGCTGGATTCGTACCGCTATGTCTTCATGGACCCGGCTTTTTCCAGATCCATGATCTGGACGATAATCCTTACCGTTATCTGCACGGGGATTTCGCTTGCCATGACGATCCTGTGCGCGTTCCCCCTTATTTACTCCAACCTCAAGGGCAAGGGCATTATCAATACGCTGATAATATTTACCATGTACTTCAGCGCCGGCACCATACCGAACTATTTTCTTATTAAGGATCTTGGACTGCTGAACAATCCCTGGTCGCTTATACTGCCGGGCTGCCTCTCCGTATTTAACATGATAATCCTGAGGAGTTTTTTCTATTCCGTGCCGGAGAGCCTGAGGGAATCCGCAGAAATTGACGGGGCCAATCCTTTAGAAATTCTCATTAAAATTTATCTGCCCCTGTCTCTGCCCGTGCTGTCAACCCTCGCGCTGTTTTACGCGGTAGGCCGCTGGAACGGTTTTTCCGACGCGCTTATGTATATGACCTCTGCGCCCAATTACCATCCCATACAGCTCAAGTTGTATAATATTATTAACAATCTTTCTTCCATAGAGATTGCCGCCCAGGAAGGCATCGCGGGAGGCGTCCCGGCTGCCACAGACGGAATGAAAGCCGCCGCCGTTATGTTCGCGACGGTTCCAATCCTGGCCCTGTACCCCTGGCTGCAACGACACTTTATTTCCGGCGTTACTATCGGCGCCGTGAAAGGCTAAAAATAACCACGGAGGAGATGTTTATGAAACCGAACAGAATTTTTTTGGCAATCCTGGCTGCCCTGGTGATTGCAGGCTGTGAAAAGTCCGGAACCCACGGGGAAAAGCTTATTACCATTAAAGTAGAGGTATTTGACCGGGGCACGGACGGCGGCAAGACCAATCCGACCAAGAACAGATGGACGGAATGGATTAAAGACAAATTCCTTAAAGACGAAAATATCATTGTTGTTTTTGAGCCGGTGCCGAGATCCGAAGAAGAACAGTCCCTTATCAACCTTATGGCGGCGGGGAATCCGCCCGACGTGTGCATGACCTACAGCATAAATAACATTACAAAATGGGGGGAAATGGGCGGGGTATTTGATCTTAGCCCGCACCTTGACACGAACCTTAAAAACCTTAAAGAGTTCCTCGGCCCGGACCCCGCCCTGCCCGGCAGGGATCTTATCCACAGGAACATGAACGCCAAAACCGGAGCGGTATACTCAATTCCGGGACGGCGGCTGAACACCGCGCGGCTGAATACCTTTATCCGCAAGGACTGGCTGGACAAACTCGGGCTGCCGGTTCCAAAGACCAAAGAGCAATACTTCAACGCGCTTAGAGCTTTTAAGGAAAGAGATCCGGGAAACGTCGGCAGGAACAAGGTCGTTCCCTTCAGTATGCCCAAGGACGTGCGCTGGCAGGCGGGAACTATTCTTGAATCGTTTATTGATCCGAATATTTCAGTGCAAGACCGCTGGGTCAATTTCGTTGCCGATCGCTACTTCCTGATTCCCGATTACAAGGACGGGGGCCGCTTCCTCAACAGAATGTACAACGCGGGCCTTATAGATCCGGATTTTCCCCTGTATAAAGACGATCTGCCCATGAGCAACCTGATCAAAAGCGGCGTTGTAGGCTCGTTTATACACAACTGGGATCAAATTTTCCGGGAAAGCGAGAAACTGGTTACCGATCTCCGCAAAAATGTTCCCGATGCCGAGTTTATTGCCGTTGACTGCATGGAAAGTTCCGACGGTGTTACCCATAAAATTTCCTATGACCCGGCAGGGGTGTTTGTCTTCATTCCCAAATCTTCAAAAAACCCGGAAGCAGCGATGCGCTATCTCAACTGGCTTGCCAAATACGAGAATTTCCATTTTATCCAGACAGGCCCGGAAGGAATTGTACATACAATAGTTGACGGCATACCGAAGATCAACCCTGCGGCCGGCGACGGATGGATACAGAACAGTTCCCAGAACATAGACTACACCCCGATAATGAACGGGCTTTTCCTTGAGACGGAAGAGGAGAGCATCAGGGCGCTTGCCGCCGTTTATCCCTGGCCTGCTGAAATGGTAATGGCCGCCTACAATACGGCGATGAACAATGCCCGGCCCAACCCTGTAATTATCACTTCTTCGCCGCTGGTTGTCGCCGGCCCGCTTGAAAGGACTTTGATAGACAAGTCGGAGGCCTTTCTTATACAGTCTATTACCGCTCCTGCGGCGAATTTCGACCGTGTATGGGACACCGGCGTTGCGGACTGGCTTCTTTCAGGGGCGGATAAGATTCGAGCGGAAAGGCAGGAGAAGTTCGTAGCACCCTGATAAAATTAGGAATGAGGAGTGAGGAATTAGGAATAAAGAAGCATCTGCTGGTATCAGGCTTCGATTTCCTGGCAACGCTTTATTCCTCATTCCTCATTCCTCATTCCTAATTCCTCACTCCTAATTCCTAATTTATTTTGCGTCCTCGTTTGTCGGCTATGCCGGTGCGCCTGTAGAAGTAGGTGTTTATCTGATCGCGCCATTCGCGGGCGTTGGCGAGTTGTTTCTCAAAGCGGGTCAGCACGGACTCGTATACTTCGTCGCTTGTTTTGCCTTTGAGGCTTTTCCACTGCTCCAGCATCGCGGCGGCTTCTTCGTATCCTTCAAAGTGGGTGTCATAGATATTTTGCAAAAGGGTCTGTCCGTTCTTCATTTTAAAATCGTAGCGTACACGGTGAAAAAACAGGAGCAGGTTTTCCGGGCATTGCGCCGGATCATTGAATATGGCGGCGTTTTGCGCGGAGTACCTGTCCGCGTAAGCTGTTCCCGACGAACTGCGGTCTATGCCTACCGCCTCGCGGTCGGCGCGGTGGTAGGTTCCCCACCTGCTGAATTCGTAGCCTTCGATGTTCGGGCCGTAGTGGCTGTGCGGCGTTACCATAAAACATACGCCGAAAGGGGCGTTGTATTTTTCATACGCCGGATAGGATTGCAACAGAATATCGCTAACCGTCTGTGCTGCGGCAGACTGCGCCCCGAAGGACATGGCGCTCCATTCGCGGGCAATATCGTCCGCGCTCAAGGCAGGGTTCCAGCTTATGCGCCCGTAGCCGTAGAGGTTCGCCTGCGCCAGTGCGTGGCCTGTCCAGTTGCGGTCGGCGCCGACATTTACCACGGCGGCAAAACCTTCAATGCGGGAGCAGCCTTCTTTGTACGGGCCTGTTAGTTCTTTAACGCGGCTGTTTTGTCCGGTGTCGAAATTCATTATATCCTGCCAAATCCAGGGCAGATAGCACAGGTCAATCTGGTGTCCGGTGTACTCCTGCGTTATCTGCAATTCCATGATATGCCTTGTTTTGCGTAACGCGCCGAAGAGGGGCGACACCGGCTCGCGCACCTGGAAATCGTAGGGGCCGAATTTTATCTGGAGTATCACGTTGCTGTCAAACGACCCGTCCAGGGGCATGAAATTATCGTAGGCGAAACACGCCCTGTCCTGGCTTTGATCCCGCCAGTCCTGCATACAGTTGTATACAAAACACCGCCAGATAACGATTCCCCCGTGGGGCTTGAGGGCCTTTGCCAGCATATTCGCCCCGTCCGCATGGTTTCTGCCGTACTGGAACGGCCCCGGCTCTCCCTCCGAATCGGCTTTGACGAGGAAACCCGCCAGATCGGGAATATAGCGGTAGATTAGAGCCGCCCTTTCCTTCCACCACGCGAGAACTTCCGGGGCAAGAGGATCTGCCGTGGGGAGTTTCCCCAGCGACCAGGGCGCGCCGAAGTTAACGCTTAACAGCAGCCTTATTCCGAAAGGCCGGAAAATTGCCGCCAGCTTCGCTACGTCGCCAAGGTACTCCTCGGCGATCAGGAGTTTCGCCTTGTCGCGGACATTCACGTTATTGATGGAGATACAGTTGATCCCGACTGAGGCAAGCAGGCGGGCGTAAACCGTTATGCGATCTTTATCGTAATCGAAGCGGCTGTTTTTGTAAAACAGGGAAGCTCCGGCGTAGCCGCGTTCGATTGTTCCGTCCATGTTGTCCCAGTGGTTGATTATCCTGAACGGGGAAGCCGGTTCGTCCTTTATGTCCAGCCCTCCTGAGGCTTTTCCCTGCGTCAAAAGCGAAAGAAACCTGAACGTTCCGTATAACAGCCCCGGCTCGTCCTGGCCCGCTATGATCAAATTTCTGTCAATGGTTTTAATTAAGAAACCGCCCTCGGCGAGAGCCGCCGTGGGCAGATCGAAATGTTTCGCGAGGTTCGCGACGGTTCCCAGATGCACGCCGGGTTTCGCGCCCTCCGCTCCGGCGGGTATTACATCTGGTATTACACACGGAGAAAAACCCAGCAGGCGTTTTATGCCGAGGCGGAATTCTTCGGCTGCCTGAGCCTGAATTTCTCCGCCTTTTTCGGCATACACGCGCTCCAATGCCAGGCTTGCGGGCCTTTCAACGGCTTTTTCCTGCAGCCAGCAGTCGTACTCATTCAGCATTACTTTGACAAAATTTTGTGGAGCTTTTCGCTCAGCTCGACGGCCTCTTCGTTTGTGGGGGCGGAGGTCTGAATGAACAGCCCTTTGCGCCCGAAAAAGTCAAGGAGCTTTTTTGAGTATTCGGCGAGATCCGCGCCGGAATCCTGTATGTGATCCCAGTAGAAATGGCGGAGGTACAGGGCGGTTTTGCCTGCGGCTGCTTCCTTGATCTTCGCCCAGTCAGTTACCTGGGGAATGGTAAAGTCCAGGCCCGTAAGACCGGGGATTTCCATCATTGCCGCCGCTACATGGCTTACGTCGCCGCAGGAATGAACCAGCACGCCGCCGAATTCCTTGGCGATCATCGCGTTGTATTTTACGCCGAATTCGCGGTACAGTTTGGGCGAAAACAGGGCCGCCGTGTCGTCGCTGATGCGGATGCCCGCCGCCGGAGGCACGTACCAGAATTCGTGGCTTCTGCCGTAGGGGTTGGTGATCCTTTTAAGCATTTCTTTTATATAGCCGATAGTCGCCTCGGTTACTTTTTCCAGAAGGGCATGAACTTCGTCGGGAAAGACAAGGGGCGCTTCAAGGAAGTTGGTGTAGTCCCATATAAGGGAAGCGGTGACAAGCGGGGAGGGCACGTTGACCACCCGCAGGGGGATTTTGGATTTTTTTTGCAGCGCTTCAAGGTGTTTCCACGCCTGTTCAAAATACGGGTTTTTCACCGGGTCCGGCACTTTTAACTTGTGAACGTCCTCTACGTTTTCCTCGCGGATAATGCACTTTACCCAGGGATCGGCTTCGTCGTTGGGCACGCATTCGCAGCCGAACGCCCCGGCGACAATGTTTATCCCCTGGTTGGGTTTAATATTGGCAAACCCGTAATCGTACACCCCCTTGCGTTTATGTTCGTGTTCTTCCGCCCATTTAATTTCCGCGTCGGGTTTGTTATAAAACGGTTTTGTCCCCATGTGCATGGGGCCGACTTCTACGACGAACGGGACTTCGTCCAGATCTTCCAGCCGCAAATTTGCCTCGATTAATTTCTTTTTTTCTTCAATTTCCAGAATTTTATCCATGTTTTGGTACCTGCCTTGTTATCAGGATACCTTAAATTTTCATTCAATGCAATAAAAAAACGACTGTCACCTTTACTTGTTTAATTTGTTTAATCCTTGTATACTGCTTTTTGTATACTATCTTTTTATTGAGGAGAACAATATGAAAATAAGATCGCTGCTTATGGCGATATTGGTTTTACCGGCTTTAACCCTTCATGCCCAGGAAAACGCACAGGCCATTGTCCGCGCCTCGCGGGACAGGATCAAAGCCGATACGGTTTCCACGCGCTCTAAAATGGTGATATCGGCAAAGAACGGCTCGACGACGGAGCGGGTTCTTGACCAGTATTCAAAAGACGGGCCGAAAGGCTCCAGAACGATGATTGAGTTCAAGCAGCCCGCCACCGTTGCGGGAACGCGCTTCCTCACCATGGAAAACTCAGGCGGCGATGACGACCGCTGGATTTTTCTTCCCGGCATCGGCAAGGTGCGCCGCGTCGCCGCGTCTGAGGGAGGCGGCAGTTTTATGGGCACGGATTTTTCCTACGACGACATTTCCTCGATGAGCCGCGACGCCGGGCTTGACACCCACACTATTCTGCGCGAGGAAAATTTGGGCACTACTGCCTGTTATGTGATTCAGTCGGTCCCCAAAGACAGTTCTTACCAGTATTCAAAAATGATCTCGTGGATAGCAAAAGACAGCAAGATGACCTTAAAGATTGAGCTGTACGACAAAAAAGGCGCTCTGGTGAAAACCGTTGAGATGTCCGGCATAAAGGAAATACAGGGACGGACAACGGCTACAGTCACAAAGATAACCACCCACGCGGCAGGGACGTCCACGACGATAAACATGGACATTATCAAATATGACGCGCCCATTCCCGAGGGTGTTTTTACAACGCAATATCTTGAGACGGGAAGACCGTAACAAAAGAGCAATGAGCAGGGAGCAAAGAGCAAAGTTAAGACGGGACTCTCTTTCTTTGCTATTTGCTACTTGCTCTTTGCTCTTTGTTCTTCCTCTTTGGGCGCAGCAGGGGGAAAGCCTGAATGATGATCCTGTCTCGAATATCGGCCTTAGCCTTGAAGAGATGTTTCAGCGCTTCGGCGCTCCGAAACAGGTTCATGCGGCAAGGGGGGACGAAAACTGGCAGGACGACGTTGTTTTTGTGTACGGCGATCGGTTTTTTTATGTTTTCCGTGACAGGGTGTGGCAGATTGGGCTTAAATCGGGATACGGCATGAAAGTCGGCGACTCTAAAGCCTTTGCGTTGCAGATACTTGCCGATAAAGGTCTTGACAAGGGCGATTATCTGCTTGCCCCGCTTTCAGGCGGCGCGTGGCCGATAGCGTTGAGGGTTAATTTTAACGCCGGGAAGATTTCCGGCATGTTTGTATATCGAACGGACTTTTAATAAATTAGGAATGAGGAGTGAGGAATGAGGAATAAAGAGCGTTGCAGGCAAGCGGCGCGTGAAGGTGCCAATATCCTCTTCTATTCCTAATTCCTAATTCCTCATTCCTAATTTTTTGCCCCCCCTCTTGTAACCTTTGCCCGAACTGTTTATTTTATTAGGAATCAGATATCTTCTATGATTACACAGGTGCAAAGCCGGAGGAATCCGGCTGCAAGTATACACGTTCGTTGAATGTGGCGTACCCAAAGGTACGGAGTACCCAGGGTACAAACGCGCGAAGCGCGATTTAAAACCGTTATTCCGCACAGGGCGGAATAACAAAACAGGAGATTTTATGAAAAGGACAGTGTTTTTAGCGGCGGCGCTTGCCGCGCTCGCGGCGGCGGTTCTGACCGCGCAGACGCGCGATCCTGGCGAAGACTGGAAGAGGGTGGAGAACAGCCCGTTCGGCACAAGCGGGGTCTACGACATCGTGTTCGCCAACAATACGTTTGTCGCCGTCGGGGCGCAGGGGAAAATAGCGTATTCGGACACCGGCAAGACGTTTGTAGCGGTGGCGGACAGCAAGTTCGGCACAAGCGGCATACGCGCGGTCGCCTTCGGGGGCGGCAGGTTCGTGGCGGTCGGGGACGCGGGCAAGGCGGCGTTTTCAACGGACGGCGGCAGGACATGGACGGCGTCGGCCGCCACAGGCTTCGGCGCAAGCGGCATACTGGCGGTCGCCTACGGCGCTAACCGCTTTGTCGCGGTGGGGCAGGGCGGCAAAATAGCCTACTCAGCCAACGGGCAGGCATGGACAACGGTTCCGGCGGCGTCCCAGCCGACCAAGGAAGATATAACTAGCATCGCCTTCGGAAACGGCAAGTTTATCATAGGGGATCAAAACCCCGCTCTGTGGTCTTCAAGCGACGGCGCGGCGTGGGCTGCCGTGCGTACCAGCGTATTCACCGATGATGTCAGTATTTACGGGATTACCTGGGCCAACAATATGTTTCTCGCCGTAGGAACCCAAGGAAGCGGAGGCATCGTGGTATATTCAAAGGACGGCGTAACATGGACAGCCCAGAAGCAGGATTCCGGCTTAATACTTGGCGAAATTCGTGATATCGCCTTCGGAACCGGCAAATATGTCGCCGTGGGAGCACGCGGAATGTATTATTCGGCCGACAACGTAGCATGGAAATACATAAACATCTACTCCAGCATCGGCGGGGGAGTTGTTGAGGGCACTTCGGCTTACAACTTCTACGGCATAGCCTTCGGCGCGAACAGGTTCGTACTCGCGGGGGCCAGGGGAACGCTGGCGTATCTGGAATAGTTTTTCCTATTAAGGAAGGAGGAAGAAGAAAAGAGGGAAATGGAAAACACTCTTCCCTCTTCCTTTGCTCATTGCTACTTGCTCTTTGCTCTTTGATTACTTGTTGACATTGAATTGCTAACCGCTCACTATATTGTAAAGGAGTTTTTAGTGATCGAACTTTATAACACCGGGGCGTATTTGCTGCGGGGGGCGCAAATTGTCAAAGATGACGGAACGCCTCATCCTGAATTAAAGGGCGTCTCAAAAGAAGAGGCGCGTAAGGGGACTGTCGCTTACGGGATTCTGGCGGCGCATGACGTGCCGCACGGCGGCATTTCGCATTGCGAGCAGGAGAACCTTAGGCTTAAATTCGATTCGCTTACGTCGCACGATATTACCTATGTCGGCATTATTCAGACGGCGCGGGCAAGCGGTATGGAAAGATTTCCGGTTCCGCTGGTTATGACTAATTGCCATAACAGCCTCTGCGCGGTCGGCGGCACTATCAATCAGGACGACCATGTGTTCGCATTGAGCGCGGCGAAAAAATACGGAGGGATCTATGTGCCTCCCCACCTTGCCGTGATTCATACCTATAACCGCGAGATGATGGCGGGTTGCGGCAAGATGATCCTCGGTTCGGACAGCCATACGCGCTACGGCGCGCTCGGAACCCTGGCTGTGGGCGAGGGCGGCGGCGAACTGGCTAAACAGCTTGTGGGCAGGACTTACGACATAGCTATGCCGCAGGTTGTGGCGGTTTATTTGACGGGCGAACCGGCAGCAGGGGTCGGGCCTCATGACGTTGCATTGGCTGTTATCGCGGCGGTTTTCAAAAACGGTTATGTGAAGAATAAGGTGATGGAATTTGTCGGTGACGGCGTGGGGAAACTTCCGGTGGATTTCCGTAACGGCATTGACGTGATGACTACCGAGACTACCTGCTGGTCGTCGGTCTGGAAAACGGATTCCGCCGTCAGGGATTACCTTGAGATCCGGGGGAGGGGAGGGGATTACCGCGAATTACAGCCCGCCGGTACGGCTTACTATGACGGCCTTATCTATGTCGATCTTTCAAAGATAGAGCCGTGTATCGCTCTGCCCTTCCACCCGAGCAACGTGTATACGATTAAGGAATTGAATGAAAATGCAAAAGATATTTTAGCTAAACTTGAGGAAGAAGGGCTTAAGGCGTTGGGCGTTCAAAAAAAGCCGGGCGAGCCGGGAGGGCTTGAGCTAGGGCTTCTGGCGAAGGCGAGAGACGGCGGAGTCTGGGCAGAGCAGGCGGTTATTGTCGGATGCTCCGGCGGCATTTTTGACAATATCATGGCGGCCGCCGATATTATAAAAGGCGGGTCAACCGGCAGCGGCAATTTTACCATGAGCGTGTACCCGGAAAGCCAGCCCGTGTACCTGGAACTGGTGAAAAACGGCACTGCCGAGACCTTTATGCGCGCCGGGGTTCTGATGCGCGAGGCCTTCTGCGGCCCCTGTTTCGGCGCGGGCGACACGCCCGCCAACAGCGAGCTTTCGATACGCCACGCCACGCGCAACTTCCCCAACCGCGAAGGCTCGAAACCCCATGAGGGGCAAATCGCTTCTGTGGCGCTTATGGACGCGCGTTCAATCGCCGCCACCGCCCTTAACAAGGGCAGGATAACCGCCGCGACCGACATCCAGGTTCCTTTCGGCAAGTACAAATTTTTCTTTGACAAAAGCATATACGACAAGCGTGTCTATAACGGGACTGCAAAACCCGAACCCCAAACCGATCTTGTCCTTGGCCCGAATATCAGGGACTGGCCCGCGATGCCCGCCCTTGCGGAAAACCTCCTTGTAAAGATCGCGTGTTTTATCACAGACCCTGTGACCACGACCGACGAGCTGATCCCCTCGGGCGAGACATCTTCGTACAGATCAAACCCCTTGCGGCTTGCGGAATTCACCCTCAGCCGCAAAGACCCCGCTTACGTGCGGAGGGCGAAAGACATACACGCCTTTGAGGAGGCGAGGCAGAACAACAAGCAAGACCCGGAGATCGCCGCGCTCTTCAAAAAAATCGAGGGCATTTCCGGTTGCGGCAGTATCGGCCTTTGCGAAACCGGCATAGGCAGCGCGATTTTCGCCCGCAAGCCCGGCGACGGTTCCGCCCGCGAGCAGGCCGCATCCTGCCAGCGCGTGCTTGGCGCGTCGGCGAATTTCGCCCTGGAATACGCCACCAAGCGCTACCGTTCCAACCTGATCAACTGGGGGATATTGCCCTTTATAACAGCCGACGAAACAGCCCTAAGCCTTGAAAGCTGGATTTTTATACCGAACATACAAAAGCAGGTGCGGGAAAAGGCAGGAACCATCAAAGCGTATGTGTTAGGCGACAAAGTATCCGAAACCGCTGTCACTCTGGGCGAGCTTACCGATACCGAGCGGCAGATACTGCTGGACGGATGTTTGATTAACTACTACAAAGAGCAAATAGCAAATAGCAAATAGCAAAGTTAAGATAGTTGTATCTTGCTTTGCTCTTTTTTATTTGCTCTTTGCTCTTTGCTATTTGCTATTTGCTCACTGCTCATTGCTCTTTGTATAAACGTTATGTATCTTCTCTCTTCCCGGCAGTCGGTAAATGTCAAAATCTTTGTCCAGGCTGATTATCTCTTTTATGCCTGTTTTCTCGGCGGTAATGACAAGGGTCGCGTCGGCGAAATCCATGGGCAGATCGCTGTATTTGCCGGTCAACTCTATAAGGCGGGGCATGTCGTTCTGGTTTATGTCGCTGATAATTACGCCTTTGCACATTACCCATTCGTAAAAATCCTTCTGGGCGTTCACGCTGAAATCCAGCATGTGGGAAACCTCGGTAAAAACCGCGAGGGTGCTGACGTATCTGTACGGGTTTTTTTTGAGAAATTCCTTCATCGGTTTGTGACGCTTTTCGCTTGAGTCAAAAAGACAGATAAGGGGGCCTGCGTCAATCAGGATGGAATTTAACAATCGGACATCCTGTCAGAAAGTTTCTTTTTTATGCGCTCTTTGTACGTTACGGCGCGGTCGCTTTCGCCTGAGCCGTATTTGCCGAAGCATGGTTCGCCCAGGGTAAAGGAGTCTATTTCGGTTTCTTCGTATTCATAGTACATTTCGATGGAATCTTTGATTATGTCTGACTTTGTTTTGCCCTTGATTCTGGACAGAACAAGCAGTTTGTTACGGGTTTCTGAAGGGAGTCTGGCGGTGGTTATTTGAGCGTTCATGGTTTTGCCTCCGTATTATGTATTGTAATACGCTATTCCCAAAATGTCAATACAGAAATACAGAAATGTATACTTAAAGAATTTACCAGGGGTATTGCCGGCTTTTGCACTCAACAAAACACACACTCAACAAAACCACTTGACAAAAAAATGATTATTTAGTAAGTTCTGTAAACTGCTGGCATAATGGCGGTCAGTAGTCAAATTGTTGTTTTTTTTACTTTACGGATGTAAAGTTATAATATGCTGTTTTTGGGACTAGCGTAAATGGTTTTTGGTCATGTTTTTATGGCCTAAAAAAAATAAATTTTTTTTTGTTTAGTGCTTGACAAAGTATATAAAAAAAGGGTATTTTTAGCGAACCGTCTTAAAGACGGCAGCGGTTTAACCGCGCGCGGCCAAAAGGCCGCGTGCGACCTAAAGGTCGCTTTGATGTTTGGCAAAAAGCCGGAACCGCAAGGAACCGGCGACAGGGAAGGGGAGAGAGGGAAGGAAGCAGCATCCGGCGAGAGCCGGATGAGGCGTACGTTTTGGAAAGGGCCTTCGGCGGAAGCCGGGGGCGAACCTCAGGGGGAACCCTGAGGGAACCCGCCTGCCAGGGCGGGAACGGGCGTAAAGCCCGGCGGACGTAAAGTCCGTATGAAGTGATAGTCTGGCCGGCTTCGGCCGGCTGGAATAAATATCATGGAGAGTTTGATCCTGGCTCAGAACGAACGCTGGCGGCGCGTCTTAAGCATGCAAGTCGGGCGGCAAGGGGG